>VFQT010000111.1_pt1 | contig 125889 bp, 88 predicted proteins | sample 3512381 | NCBI WGS metagenome assembly VFQT01 (sample SAMN10412376, study PRJNA504923) | tailings metagenome | isolation source: Relicate 2 Philex TSF3 active mining site | place: Philippines: Tuba, Benguet | collected 2017-08-29
TCGCCTTTGTCTTCGTTTTCCACGGGTTTCGCCATTTCAAAATAGCCTCCGAGCACCTCAGTGAAGTGCTCCTATGGATTCTTGTCGCCAGTCGGAACGTTCCGGAGTGCAGCAATTGGCCGCGTACAGGGCGACCGAACTACGCAGGTTCTCTGTTCTCCCGGCCGAAGCCCGGAGTGAAACCCTCTTTCCAGTTTGTTCCAAAGCCGCACAGGATCGTGAAAATCACGATTTCATGCAAGGAATGGAACAAAAGCCTCCTCAAATTCGCGAGGAACGCTCGAAAGAACCTCGCAACCCTGAGCCGTGACGAGAATATCGTCCTCGATCCGAACCCCAAATTTCCCCGGCAAATAGATTCCCGGCTCGACGGTCACGACCATTCCGGGCTCAAAACTCTGCTTCGAAAGAGGGCTCATTCTCAGGGATTCGTGAATATCCAGCCCGAATCCATGCCCCAACCCATGGCCGAAGAACTTGCCAAAGCCGGCGTCCGCGATCATCCCTCGAGCAATTCGGTCGACGTCCACACAGGCCGCCCCCGGACGGATCGCCTTGATGGCCGCCTGCTGTGCCGCCAGAACAACCTTGTACACGTGTTCAATTTGTTTGGTCGGTTTTCCGGTGATGAAAACTCGTGTCAGATCGCTGCGGTAGCCCGAATGATTCTGAGCACCCCAGTCGACCAGCAGAACGGGATGTTCGGAAACAAGCCGGAGGCCCGCGTGAGCATGAGGCAGCGCAGCGGTCGGGCCGACTCCGATAATGGGCTCAAACGCGGGACCGGTGCCGCCAAAGTCCCGCATCGATGCTTCCAGCAGGTAACGGATTTCCGTCTCTGTCTGGTTTGGACGCAGTGAACTTCGAACCACGGAGATTCCTCGTTCAGCGATATGGATGGCTTCCCGAATCTGCTCCAGTTCGTACTTGTCTTTGACCTCGCGCTGACGTTCGACGAGGCCCGAGGTGGGAATCAGCTTGGCCGGAGAATCGGTCAGCCGGCTTTCCAATGCCGAGTATTGCGAAACGGTCAGCTGGTCACCTTCAACACCGGGTCGCTTCGCCTTACTCTTCAGAATCAACTTTGCAGCCATATCCAGAATGGTGCTGGAGGCGTCTCGAATTTCCACATCGAGTCCGGGGCATTCTGCTTCCAGTTGAGTTTCGTAGCGAGTATCGCTCATCAAAATCTGATGCTGACTGGACAGAAACAGCCACGACGAATCCCCCGTGAAGCCCGTCAGGTATCGAACGTTGGAAACTCCGCTGATCAAGAGGCAGTCAATTTCGGCTTCGCGGAATTTTTTGATCAACTTTCCGCGGCGAGCTTCATAATTCGGCTCGTTCATCGATCATCCTTCTCTACAAAACAGAGTACCGTTGTACCGTTCGAAACAAATTGATGCGGGTCCGGGCTGTGAGCCTTTCGCTTCACCGACCGGATTCTGCCGGATTCGTCACATGTTACCAATCAACCTGATTTCCTGCGCGTGGGGCTCTCATGTCTGAGTCAAAGGATCCGCAAGATCCGGCAAACAGCAGCGGCGCAGCCTCGCCTGGCTCGAAAGCACTGCAGCCTCTGATGGGAATCGTACGACGTTTCTTCGCCGGGAACGCATCGGCGGCTCCATCACAGCCGGCGGGACCAACCGACGAGGAATTGCTGACACGCTGGAACTCAACCGAAGTGGATCACCGACGCGTCGAATGGTTCACACCCACTGGTTCCGAGCCGATCAATGGCGTCGTTCTGTTTCTGCACGGGCATGGCGGAGTGATGCTGTCGAAGAACCCCGTGTTCACTCGCCTGTTTGAAACTCATCGTCTGGCCGCTGTGTGTCCGGACGGAAAACGCAGCTGGTGGCTGGATTTTGTCTGTCCCGAATTCGACGCCGAAGTGACTCCTCAACGATGGTTGCTGGATTCCGTCGTGCCATGGATTGAACAGCAGTTTCAGGTCCAGCCGCCTGGAATCGCGCTGCTGGGTGTGAGCATGGGAGGCCAGGGAGTTCTTCAGCTGGCCTACCGACATGCGATGAAGTTTCCAGTCGTCGCTGCGATCGCGCCTGCTGTCGATTTTCATCAGCTGTATGGCAGCGGCATCCCGCTCGATCAGATCTTCCCCGATACCGAAACAGCACGGCAGGCCACAGTCGTCCTGAACCTGCATCCGCTGTCATGGCCAAGATTTCAGTTCTTCTGCTGCGATCCTCAGGACCATGAATGGTTCGACGGAGCCGCGCGGCTTGGCATGAAGCTCTCCTCATCCGGCATCCTGCACGAACGCGACCTCGACACAACAGCCGGCGGACACACATGGGACTACTTCAATCACATGGCCCCCAGGTGCCTCGCTCACATCGCAGGTTCCCTAAAGAAACTGGCCGATGAAGCGGGCTAGGGTTTTCAGTTTTCAGTTTTCGACGTTCACTTGGCGGCGTTCGATGCGACGCCAAAGTAGGATGGCCGCCCTCGGCCGTCTGACTTCTTCTGCCTTCCGCTTCAAGCCGTCGCCATCTATCAATGCGGTTGGATAACTGGACCGAACGCGAAGAACATTGAAGAGTCCATCGCAGACGGCTACGGGCGTCCATCCTGCTACGGAAGGACCAGCCAAGTCTGGCATGAGATGGTTGGGTAAGTTTCGGACGACTCAATTGTGGAGGTGCTGAAGGCACATTTTGAGATTCGGGAGTCACTGACTCCCGAATTGGTTCAGGTCGAAAAGTGTTTTCGGGAAGAAACTTGCTAAGTCCTGACGCGGACCTCGAACTGCTTGGCGATTGATGTGGGAATGAGACATAATCCCGACCCTCCGCCGATTTCCTCTTCTGACAGAGGCCCGCCATGAAGACACCAGCGAATATCCTTCTTTCTCTCCTTGCGATGGCACTCTGCCAATTCGCGGGGATGGATGTCCTGAGAGCAGGCGATGAGTCACGCGAGCTCGATGAGTTCTTCGAAACGCATGTTCGACCCGTGTTGATTGAAAAATGCCTCGGATGTCACGGACCGCAAAAGCAGGAAGGGGGACTCCGACTGGACTCGCGCGAGGGCGTCCTGAAGGGCGGAGAGAACGGAGCTGCGGCGGTTCCCGGGGAACCTGCAACCAGCCATCTCGTTCAGGCCATCCGTTACGACGGTGATTTGAAAATGCCGCCGGAGCAAAAGCTGGATAAAGCACAGAGCGATGCTCTGATTCGCTGGGTGGAACTGGGGATGCCATGGCCAAAGTCAGTTGGAACACTCAAGCCGGTTCAACCCGACACCGCGAAGACTCACTGGGCATTCCAACCCGTGACAGATCCGCCGGTTCCAGACAACGTCACAGGGACAGTGCGAACTCCCGTGGATGCGTTCATCCTTCAGCGGCTTCAGGAAGCATCGCTGTCTCCGTCACCGGAAGCCGATCGCCGGACGCTGATTCGCCGAACGACGTATGCTCTCACAGGTCTTCCGCCGACTCCTGCCGCGGTGGAAGCCTTCGTTGCCAGCGAAGATCCTCAGGCCTTCGAAAAGCTGGTGGAGGAACTGCTTGCTTCTCCGGAACATGGTGAGCACTGGGCTCGGCACTGGCTCGACATCGCTCGCTATTCTGACACCAAGGGCTACGTCTATGCGCGTGAAGAACGCTTCTGGGTTCATGCCTGGAACTATCGCGACTGGGTGGTGCGAGCCTTCAATTCGGACATGCCCTACGATCGTTTTCTGCTGTTGCAGATCGCCGCTGATCAGGTTCCGGATCGGCAGGAAGACGATCTGGCCGCGATGGGATTCCTGACGCTTGGCCGTCGCTTCCTGGGCGTTCGTCGTGACATCATCGATGATCAGATCGATGTGGTCTGTCGAGGCACGATGTCACTGACCGTCGGCTGTGCGCGCTGTCATGATCATAAGTACGATCCTATTCCGACGAGCGACTACTATTCTCTTTACGGAGTCTTCGACAGCAGTCGCGAGTGGCTGGTGCCGCTTCCCGGGACCACGGACGAAGGCTTCCTGAAAGAGTATCGCGAAAAGTCAGAAGCGATCGAATCGCTGCTTCAGGAGCGACGTGCTTCCACAGCTGCACGGGTTCGGTCCCGAGTCGCCGATTATCTGAAGGCACAGCTGGAACTGGATCGCTATCCGGAAGAAGGGTTCGACCAGATTATCTCGACCGAAGATCTGCTGCCTTCGTTTGTTCATCGGTGGCGAGACTTTCTGCGCGACTGTGATCGGAACGGAGATCCCGTGTTTGCAGCGTGGCATGTGTACCGCAAACTCACGCCGGAGTCCTTTTCCGCGCAGTCCGCCGACGTGACGGCTCAGCTGCAGCGTCTTCCGGCGGACAGGCTGAATCCGAGAATCGCGAGGGCATTCGAAGTCGCCCCGACCAGTTTTGCCGAGGTAATCGAACGCTATGCGTCAGTCCTTCTGGAGGTCGACAAGGAATGGCAAACGCGTCTCGACCAGGCGAAGGCGGCCGGCATGGAGCCACCGGCGTCGCTGGAGGATGCGGCCGCGGAGCAGATTCGAGCGATTCTGTATTCGCCTGGCAAACCCTGCTTTGTTCCCAACGAACCTGTAGTGTCCACAGAGTATGACTTTGATTCTGGCACGTGTAACGAACTGTGGAAGCGGCAGGTTGAAATCGATCGGCTCATTCTGAACGCACCGACTCAGCCGCGTTTTGCGGTGGCGATGAAAGACAGAAGTACGCCCGTGACTCCGCGAATCTTTCGTCGTGGAAATCCTGCCAACAAAGGGGACGATGTTCCTCGACAGTTTCTAAGTCTTCTGTCAGGCTCGAATCGGCAGCCGTTTTCTCAGGGAAGCGGGCGGCTGGAACTTGCGAAGGCCATCATCGATCCGACAAATCCGCTGACGGCGCGAGTGATCGTCAATCGCGTCTGGGCTCAGTACTTTGGACGCGGCCTGGTAAGTACTCCGGGGGACTTCGGACTGCGAGCCGATGCTCCGTCGCACCCGGAACTTCTGGACTGGCTGGCCGCTCGATTTGTCCAGGACGGCTGGAGTCTGAAAAAGCTGCATCGCCTGATTGTTCTGTCTGCCACGTTCCGTCAGTCTTCGACCCGGCCGGAAGATGCCGAGCAACGGGAGTTTGCCATTCAGCGCGATCCCGGCAATCATCTCCTCTGGCGCATGAATGCTCATCGTCTGACGTTTGAAGAACTGCGCGATTCACTGCTGGCCGTTTCAGGACAGCTCGAAAGAACAGCGGGAGGAAAACCACGGGACCTGTTTGCGGCTCCGTATCATCGACGGAGGACGCTGTATGGGCTTGTGGATCGTCAGTTCCTACCCGGCACGCTGCGAATGTTCGACTTCGCCAACCCGGACCTGCACATTCCACAGCGCAGTGAAACGACGGTACCGCAGCAGTCTCTGTTTCTGATGAATCATCCGCTCGCCATTGAACGGGCACGCGAACTTGCCAAAAGCGTTGAAAGTTCGGGAGATGCGGGCTCACAGGTTCAGCAGCTGTTCCGACAGGTCTTTCAGCGTGAGCCTACAAATTCACAGCTGGCAATCGCGATGGAACTGTTGGCTCAAAATGAAACAGCGAAGCCACCGGAGGAATCGCCGACGGCTCGGGACTGGTCCTATGGCTACGGTGCAATTGATGAAACCGCAAATCGCACGGGCAGCTTTACGGCGCTGCGCTATTTCTCGGGAACGGCCTGGCAGGGAGGACCTTCGTTTCCTGATGCGAAGCTGGGCTGGGTCCAGCTGTCAGCGCAAGGCGGACATCCGGGAAATGACCGTGACCATGCCTGCATCCGACGGTGGACGGCACCGCGTGACATGAAAGTTCGAATCCAGTCGGAACTGGTCCATGAACCTGAACCGGGTGACGGCGTTCGCTGCTTCATTGCGCATTCCGCCACCGGCATCCTGAACTCCGCGAAGGCGAAGAAACAGAAGGTTGTAGTTTCCGTGGAGCCGATGCAGGTGAAGGCCGGGGAGACCATCGATTTCCTGGTGGACATCGATCAGGTGCTCAACAGCGATCAGTTCCTCTGGCAGATTACTCTGGAGTCTGTTGAACCAGGCGGCGAGCAGCCGACAAAATGGAATGCGGAAGCAGATTTCCCCAAGCCTTCCAATCCGTCACTCTCACCGCTTGAGCAGCTGGCTCAGGTGCTGCTCTGTTCGAATGAGTTCCTGTTTGTCGACTGATGACTCATGCGGCATCACTGACTCTGCGGCATCACTGAATCGTGCGTGCTGCCGCATGTCATGAAGGAAAACTCAGCGTCGCTTGCCGCGTGGTTTCCCCGGCTTTTGTTTTGGGCCGGACCGATGCGGTGCCGCCGACCGCGACTCCGAACTTCGGCCCATTCGCATCGCGCCGCGAACGCCGCGCGATGAACTTGCTGCAGAGCTCTTGCGCTCGCTTGATGGGGATGCTGCGGGGCTGCGTCGCTTCTTGCCGCGAGTCTGTCCGGGACGATAGCCAAAGCCCGTCTTGCGCGGAGGACCTGACTGTTCTCCGGTTTCAAGGAAGTGCTTCAGTTCACGAACCTCGGTCGGATTCAGTTCGCGATGACGACCGACGGGCAGTGTTCCCAGACGCAGGGGTCCGAAGGCGATACGTTCCAGAGCCAGAACCTTATGACCGACTCGAGCGAGGAGACGGCGAATCTCGCGGTTCTTTCCTTCCTGAAGTTCCAGTTCCAGAATCGTGCTGCGGCCCTGTCGACCAACGACTCGAATGCCGCGAAATCGGAAAAAGCCTTCTGAAAAGTACATGCCCTCACGCAGCTGGTGAAGGGTTTCCGGTGATGGAGTTCCGGCCACCTGACAACGATAGCGGCGAACGACTTCAAATCGAGGATGCGCCAGGCGCTGGGCCAGGTCGCCGTCATTCGTGACCAGCAGGAGCCCTTCGGTGTTTTCGTCCAGACGTCCGACAGTGAAGAGTCGCTGATCTGCGACCGGCACCAGATCGACTGCCCGCGTTCGTCCTTCCGGATCGCTGTTCGTGCACAACACGCCCTTTGGCTTGTTGAGAAGAAAGTAGCGAGGACGAGCAGGTCGAAGCCGTTCTGAGTCCAGTCGAACGTCACTGTCTTCCGCAGACACCGCCCGAGCCGGGTCGGTCACAACTTCGCCATCGACTGTCACTCGACCATTGCGAATGTACTCCTCACAGTTCCGGCGCGAATCAACACCGGCCATGGCGAGGAATTTCTGAAGGCGCATCGTCGGACCAGATTCATCCTCCGCGCTGACTTCCGGAACGACCGGTGCGGCACCGCGCGCTTCGGGAACTCGTGGCCCCGGCGCGCGACGCGGCCGTTGCGGGCGAGCCGGTGACGGAGCGCGTCCTTCCTGACGGGCTGCAGGCTTGCGAGGCCCTTTCTGAACCGACCCGGACTTGCGTGGACGACGACTCGATCGATCAGACGGAGAAACCATTTCTTATCACTCAAATTCAAAGGCACAAACGGACCTCGCAGAATCGTTCTGCGGGGTCGCCCAGTATACGCACGAACCCCGTGCTTCGAGGCGTTGAATTCCCGGAACCTCGGGATTCCTGAAACTCAGCGTGCAGAATCAGCAGAATTCTTCGGGATCAGTCGAATTCAGCTGGACGGCCTTTGATCGCTCCAGAAGCTGTTTGGCGATTCGCAGCTCACGCAGGGCAGCGAGTACAACGATGATACAGACCATGGCTATCGCCAAAAAGTCCGCGACAAGCATGATGAGCATCGTGTTTGTATAGACGGCTGCCAGAGAAGTCAGAAGAATCAGTTTGAAGGCGAGAGGTCCGACCCAAAACAACATCGTCGTTCCATTTTTTCGTCTCTCCGCCGCCAGCGATTCGGCCGCTTCGGTTGCTTTCCCCTGCTTCAGTAACTGCAGTTGATCATAAGACAGACTGTGATTGAGCCGGAGTTCAGTGGCCAAAGTACCGGGCGGTGTGCCTTCATCACCAGCATCTGTGTACGGACGCATTGAGCCGGCGGTTGCCCGCTCTTTTGACACTCGGGAATATACCCACCACGAAAAACAAGCGCAGGTACCGAGGCTGAACCAGGGCAGACTGCCGGACATCGCTGTGCGGACTGCGAAGTATCCAAAGACGAATGCCATTGCGGCGATCGCAAGATTCGTCTTCCGGCGCTGACGAAGAATATGGTGCAGGACGGCTGAATATTCGCCATCTCTGACCAGCTGCTTCTGCTGGTACGTCAGCGATGAAAGCGCCGCAAGCAGTTTCTGAGCAGCTTGCCCGGATGTCTCTGTGGGTGAAGTACTCATGGCGATCGACATTCCTGGCCTGCAAACAGGTTTGATACCAGACAAGTTCGAAGCAGTTCGACAGCCAATCGTAATCACATAGGACGCCTGAGCAAACTATGGCCGTCCAGATCCCTGAGGAGGACCGAAGCCGGCTCCAAAAGCTTTGGGAATGTAGCCTTCGGATGTTCCTCCCAGCTGTGCTTTAATGGAATCCGTTCGCTTATCAATAAACAGTCGAGGCGGCATGGACTGGCCAAACTGCATACCGCCAAACCCGAACCCGCCTCGCTTTTCATTTCGCCCGGCGACGGCCGCCCGCTCACGTTCGAACGGTTCTTTCAGAGTCATCTCGATCGGTTCCAGAATGGCCAGAAGTTTGTCCTTCTGGAACTGCTGCTCGAACAGTTCCTGTACCAGAGTGTTGTACCGATTCCGAAACGTCTCATCGGCGAGCATGCGATCCAGCAGTCGGTTCTCACCCGCGTGCGGATGACGAAGACTCAGGTCCACAAGCTGTTCCGGCGTTCCTACAGCGGGCCATGTCGCCAGTGAAAGGTCAAGATCCCACGGGATAAAGACAAACTTGTTACTCGAAGGCACAAGGTACAGATAGTAGTTGTGGCCAAAGCCCAGGTAGCTGTCGAGGTTCGAAAGAATGGCGTTGGCGGCGATGAATCTAAGGAAGGCGTCAACATCCAGACACGATTCAATCTCTGCCGCAAACTCTGCATCAGAAGCATGTGTGATGGTATGAGCCAGCTTGATCAGGCGTTCCTTCTGTTCGTCCGATGGCTTTCCTTCGGGGTCATAGATCGCCGCATAGTCTTTCCACTTCGTGCCAAGATACTCCGGTCCTTTCATCAGGTTTTCCGGTTTCAGCAGCAAACCAGTGCCATCGCCGAAGTGCCGTTCGAGGAATGCCTTATTGACCTGTTCGGTTACTGTGTAGACACCCACAAGTTCACGTTCGTAACGACCAGGAACTGTCAGACTCACTTCGGCAAAACACGTTCGAGGCGCAGGGATGCCAGCGTCCCGAAAGAACTGGAATGACATCGACTCACGGCTCATGGAGGGATCGCTGACGCCGCAATGAAGATTGACCATCGTCAGGCCGTCCAGTTTCTGGTTATCCACGAAGCGATCAAAGTCCAGCTTGAGTGACTTCTTCAACGCACCGGCGGTTGCCATGTACGTGAAGTTGCCCTTGTACCGAACTCCGATCTTCGAAAGCTTCTGCCCGTTGAACTCGAGATCTGCCTGGCCCCATGAGAACTCAACGCCGAACGTGTTTCGATGTCCCGACCCTGCAGGAACATCTTGCGGTGCAACATTGCTCGGGCCAGGCCCAAAGCCTCTGCCAGCCGGCGGGCCAAATGGTCCCGCACCACCTTTCGGTGTCAGTTTGTCAAACTCGTCCGCGGTCATCGACAGATGAATCTGATGGACCCTGGTCGTTCCAAAGAACTGGTCTCCAGCGCCGGATTCCTGAGCAGCCGCGAAGCTGCAGAGGTTCGTCAGCAGAAGGGCCAGGGACGTGAATGCAATCCGCATGGAAGAACCTCGTCTTGACGAAGATGGACAATGAGTTGACGGGTACGGTTGAAGACTGAACACCGACGTTCGATTTTGGTTTCGGCATTCAGTCATTGTTAAACAACAACCGTCCGTCCACCTCTGCCGGAGGAGATTCCAAACACGATGTACTCGGCCGCGTCTGCACCGACGTTGGTCATCCGATGAATCTCGCGCGGGTCAATCAGCACGGTATCGCCGGGGCCCATGCGTCGCGATTCGCCGGAGACCTGCATATCGACCTGGCCGGAAAGGATCACGAAGACTTCCTGCATGTCTTCGTGGTAGTGCGACTGGAATGACGAACCGGCGGGAAGCCGTGCCCAGTTCAGCATTTGTACATGACCCTCCTGAAAAAGGTCGCGCGTTGCGATGACTCGCTTCAGGACTCCGGGATTCAGTGGATTTTCGTGCGAAGCAGGGACAAATCCGGAATCAGAGGACGAAACCCAGTGCATTTTCGCGTTCCCTTTGGAGGATCAAACTGCTGTTGCGGCCCGGCAGGATTTGCTGGTAAGGTTCGAAAGTTCGGAGATTTTGCCGGTTTTCGTGCTAAGTCCATTCGAGAAAAGCCGCAGACAAATTTCATGATGCGCGGAGTTTCTACATTCTGTGTGCGACAGCAACTGAGAAAGCACTCGTTTCGAATGCTGCTCGGTATGCTTGCGCTGCTGAATGCAGGCTGCCTCAATCCTCAGACGACACGTTTTCCTTCGTGGTACACGTGGTTTCCGGCTGCGGAGAATGAGGCGTACGAAAATCAGTATCCGTTTTCCGACCCGGACATTGGGCCGTCAACGGATGCCAATCCGCGAGGATACGATCGTCCTCGTTCTACCGCCAGGAGGGCTGCCGAACAGCGCGTGTTCCAGGGCATTCCTGTCGGGCCGGAATCGGTCCCCGCCGGAGTTCCTCAGGGCGGCGCGAACAACAAGCGGTCTGTCTTCTGACAGACAGAGGCTGGAATGCTGAGTAATCCGGACATCTCGTGGTCAGCCCTTTCCGCATTCGCCCGATCCATGGCACGAACACTCGAAGCGGGTGTCGATGTCCGCAAGGCTCTGCAGACCGCGTCGCGACAGTCTTCCGACAGTCGTCTTCCGCCAGCGGTTGAAAATATCAGCCGCTGCATCCAGAACGGACAAACGCTGGCAGAGGCCATTGGAGAGCAGGGCGAACTGTTTCCCCGGCTGTTTCGAGATCTCGTCAACGTTGGTGAACAAACAGGGAATGTGCCGGAAGTCTTCGCCGCACTTGCGAAGTATTACGATTCGCGCATCTCACAGGTGCGGGAGTTTCGTTCAGCAGCCGCATGGCCAGTGATCCAGCTCGTGGCGGCCATTTGCATTATCGGACTGCTGATCTTCATTCTCGGCATTCTTCCTCCCGGACCGGATGGCAAGCCGTTCAATGTGACCGGACTGGGACTCTACGGACCCACGGGTGCTCTGATCTGGGTCGGAGGCTGGTTCGGTCTGGCTGTTGGCGGCTTCGTCGCATGGAAGTGGGTTCGCAACAGTTTCAGCGGCCAGGCGTTTTTGGATCCACTGCTGCTCAGCATCCCGGTCCTTGGTCACTGCATGAGTTCGTTTGCCACAAGCCGGTTCTCCTGGTGTTTCGCACTGACTCAGCAGGCCGGCATGTCCATACGCCCTTCTCTGGACTGCAGCCTGAAAGCAACCAGCAACGGAGCTTTCATCATGGCTGAGCCCATCATCTGGCAGGAACTGGCGGAAGGCGAATCGCTCACGGATGCACTCGCAGCGTCGAAGCTGTTCACCACAGAATACCTGCAGATGGTGGCGACGGCAGAACAGACCGGAACAGTTCCGGAACAGCTGGATCGGCTGAGTCACATCTTTGAAGACGATGCTCGTCGCAGCATGTCGAGGCTCACGGCGTTTCTTTCAGGAGCCGTCTGGTTCTTCACGGCGTCGATCGTGATCTTCTTCATCTTCCGAATTGCCATGATTTACATCGGCATGATGAATGATGCTGTCCGGGATATTCACTGACATCGACAGCAGCGACGCATCGATGGGGCAATCGGAACATGATTGCCGTCACCGTTTGTCCTTTCCTCGCTCCGCCCTGGCCGGTTTTTCCGGCATTTCTTCAAAGATCAGTGGCGTGGAGGAATTGGCTGGAGCAACACGAAACTGAACGCGTCCTTCAAGGACCTTGCGGAGCAGATCACCGCACACTGTGCCGCGCCAGCCCGTCAGCAGCTTTGGTGTCTCCCCCGTTTCTCCCTGGCGAATCGCGCGAACAAGTTCATTCAGGTCGCGGTTCGTTCCCACCAGAGACTGCGCGATGTCGAGCTCCGCGCAGACATTGCCCAGGGCAAGACCCAGCAGGCGTGAGATGACCTGATCGTCGGATGACGAATCATCCGGATGCTTAAGCCGCCTGGGAAGTTCGTCTTCCGGAATCCGCAGTGCCTCATCAATGACACCGACGATGTCTTCGAGCCGCTTTTTGTATTCAGGACGATTCAGATCGCGAGTCTGAAGAGCCTGCTGCACTGTTCGCGGACGGCGGCGAGCCAGATCGATGAGCAGGTCGTCACGCAGGACCCGTCGCACGGGCTTGTTCCGGTAGGCTGCTTCTTCTTCGCGCCAGTGGGCAAGCTTCTGAGCGACGGCGAGTTCACGTCGAGGCAGTTTGTGGATCCCTGAAATTCGTTCCCAGGGTTCCTGCTGCTCATCTTCAAAGATCTCGCGACACATGCGATCAAATTCTGCGTAGGCCCAGTCGATCCTTCCTCTCATCTGCAGCCAGCGCGACTGGCGATTCCAGACATCCAGGACATGATCCACGTCTTCAAGAGCATAGTGAATCTGTTCCGGCGAAAGAGGACGACGCAGCCAGTCCGTGCGAGTCTGATCGTTCTTGATCGTTTCACCAAGAACTCGTTCGATGATGGCCGAATACGACATCGGGTAACTGCGACCTCGAAGTCCTTCTGCAATCTGGATATCCACAAGCCGCTGCGGAATGAGACCGCTGCGCTGGATACAGAACCGAATTTCCGCCTGGCCGCCGTGAACCACAACCGTCGTTTCTTCGTCCGCCATAATGTCCCACCATGCCCCGAGAGAAGGCACGGTCAGAGGATCCACCGCCACACACCGTTCGGGCGTCGCAAATTGAAGCAGGCCCAGTTCCGGCCGGTATCCGAGGTCTGAAACAAACTCCGTATCGAACGCAACGATCCCGCAACTTCGGATATGCTCGCAAAGTTCCAGAAAGTCGTATTGGTGGTCAATGATCTCGTCGGACATGATATTCAGCAGAGTTTCAGCGGGACTTTCCACGGAGGATAATGCAGCCTCCACGGGATTTCGATCGATCCGCCGTTACTTCTTTTCGATGCACCACAAGTGCTTAAACGTACGAATGAAAATCTGCCCGTTCGAAATGGCCAGCGATGAATTCGTGTCGCCATCGTTCAGCTTGTTCTGGGCAAGCACGGAGTACTTCGGGCTGGCATCGAAGACGACCGTTTCACCATTCCTCATCAGCACATACAGCCGACCATCCGCGTGAACCATGGAACCCCAGGTGACAGCACCTCCGGCCGGACGTTTCGCAGCCTTCCATTTTTCTTCACCGGACACCACGTCGTAACAGTGCGGCACACCGTTCTCTTCCACAATGTAAACATGGCCGTCGACAAGGACTCCCGAACCAACGCGCTGAGTATTCTGGGGATGCAGCCAGAGTCGGTCGGCAGTAATGTCTCCAGCTCCGCCAAGCTTCACCGCCATTGCGGAACCGCCGTAGCCTGACATAGCCACTGCAACTCCGTTACCCGCCAGCGGGGAGGTGTAGCAGTAGCTGTTCAGACCCTGACACTTCCACAACTCTTTGCCCGTCAGCGGATCGAAGCCATAGAGGAATCCGGATTTGTCCGCCGGCTGAGACTTCACGTCGCGGGAGTGACCCAGAAGCAATTGGTCCTTGTCATCAATCTGAGTGATCAGCGGTGTGGACCAGGAACCAAAGGTCTGGTCCTGTTCCCAGGCTGTCTTGCCCGTCTTTCGGTCAACGGCAAGCAGGTAGTTTCGACCGGCCGATTCATTGGGACCACACCACAGGATCACGAGTTCTCCGTAAAGCACTGGAGATGATCCGTTGCCAAAGGCATGCTGCCAGAGACCGAGGTCCGTTCGTTTCCAGAGCTCCTGACCATCGAACCCGAAGCAGAACATTCCTGCTGAACCGAAACTGACGACAACTCGTTCACCGTCCAGCACCGGTGATGCATTGCAGTACCAGTTTTCGTCCCAGTTTGTTTCTTTTTGCTCGAAAGTCACATCCTTCTGCCACAGCTTTCGTCCATCGGCTCGTGCCAGGCACACCAGGCTGCGAATTGTTCCGCCCTTGTTTGCCTGAGTCAGAAAGATGCGATCACCCCAGATAACTGGTGTGGAATTTCCCTGATGATCCAAAGCGACTTTCCATTTGACGTTCTCCTGTTCTCCCCACGTCAATGGAAGGTTCTTTTCAAGGCAGTGTCCCTGTCCCGTCGGTCCTCGCCATGCCGGCCAGTCATCAGCGATTAGATGCGGCTGTGACCATGCGAAGATACAGACAACGCCCAAAGCAAGACTCAGCCTGGCCATAATCGCCTCAACGTGAAAAGAGTACGTCGCGGATTCCGTCCTTCGAAGCCATCATAACGGCGCGTGTCGTCCTCGGGAACCACGGGGAATTCCGCGGGTCCCGCAGAGTGTATTCCTGCTCTCCGCGGACTCGCTTCAGTTCGCGCCGGATGCCGCTTTGACTTTCGTCATCACGGAACTCCATTCCTCCGGTGACAGCTCCGTGGCTTCATCAACGATCAGCCGAGGAATGCCCTCAAGGATCGGATACCGCATGCGAACATCCGGGTTTGTGCAGACCAGTGATTCGCCATCCTGAACCAGCGATGCTCGGCACTTTGGACAGCGCAGCATGGTCTGGTGAGCGTTGAGTAAGAAGCTCATGTCCTAGAAACCTCGCAGTTCTCGAATGTCTTTAAACGTTCGCAGTTGGTAGCCGATACCTGCGTAGTCCAGCGAGGAACACAGTGCTCGCACTGCGACACCCATTCCGTCCGGACCACTGAATCCGCCAAACTGACCGCCACCCTTCAGATGCGGTTCTGTTTCGAGGTAGAAGCCATCCAGTCCCAGTTTCTTCAGGCGAGGTTCGATAGAGGCCAGCTGGTCACGCAGATCGCGGAAGATCATCTCGTGGCCGGAATCCCCTTCATTGCAGGGCACAAAGTTCTTCAGACGCTCTTCATCCACCGCGCCTTCCCAGACGAGGTTTGGATCGATGCGGTAGTCTTTCACATGCATCCAGCCCAGCCACGGCAGCGTCGCTTTGTATTCCGCGAACACCTGAATCGCGTTCTTGTTCTGTGCGGCCACATTTCCGGCATCAAAAATCAGGACAGCGTTCGGGTGATCCACTCGCTTTGCCAGCTCCGCCAGCAATGGTCCGGTTTCACCAATCAGATTCGGTTCAATTTCGATTCCGTAAACCAGGCCTTCGTCGGCGCATCGCTGAGTAATCTGGCGGATCTGATCGGCGGCCTGATCCAGATGCTGTTCCGGCTTTGTCCCGCGAGGATGATAGAACGAGAAGCCTCGAATCAGCTTTGTGTCCAGAGCTTTCGCCGCGCGAATCGTTCGAGCAACCTCCCCGGTCAGGTATTCCTCGAACGGGACAAACTTGTTGTGCGAGCCGTCATCCACGTTCAGCAGTTTCACCTTGCCAATGCGAGCACCAATGCTCGTGACCCGAACACCGTACTCGGCGTGGAAGGCCTTGAGTTTCTCAAGCTTCTCCGGAGTCAGTTCCGTGACATGCTCGACCTTGCCTTCACCGGTCACATCAATAAACCGCGGGCTGTAGTTACGAATCCCGACAGCCGCAAGTGCCGTCATTTGTTCCAGAGCCGTACGACGGTTCGCCGCTTCATCAGCAAACGCACTGATAATGACAGATGGTCGTGTCATTGGACTTTCTCGTTTTCCTCGAATGACTAAATCGCTGCCAAAGTAGATCGCTCACGAGTCCGGACATTGTTCAGGCTTCAGCGCGGTGGCACAAGCGATGGCCGAAGCGTGAACCGCGGACTCACTTCCGAATGTCGTACTCTTTGATTTTCCTGTACAGAGTTCGTTCGCCGATGTTCAGCATCCGGGCGGCTTCTTCGCGGTTGCCATCGGTCAGATCCAGTGCTCGCTGAATGTAGTACTTTTCAACTTCTTCCATCGGCTTGCCAATCAGCGAATCCGCACCGGATGGCATGTCGAGATCCGGCTCCGGAATCTGATCTTTCACGAGCCCCGCAATTTCAGGTGGAAGACCATCGATGTCCAGAATGCCATCGGAGTCCAGCACCAGCATGCGCTCAATCACATTGCGGAGCTGTCGAATGTTTCCCGGCCAGTGATACGCAAGCAGCGCTTTGCGGGCCGCTCGCGAAAAGCCCTGAACTTCGCGACCCGTCTTGCGGGACAGATCGCGCAGGAAATGCTCCATCAGCAAAGGAATATCGCCCGTTCGTTCTCGCAGCGGCGGAAGATAAATTGTCACCACATTGAGACGGTAATACAGGTCCTCGCGGAACTTCCCTTCTGCAACATTCTTATGCAGGTCGGCGTTCGTTGCTGCTACCAGCCGAACGTTGATCGGCAGTTCGTCGTTGGCACCCAGGCGAGTAATCTTGCGGTCTTCAAGAACGCGCAGCAGCTTCACCTGAGTATCCATCGGCATCTCACCGACTTCATCCAGAAACAGCGTGCCGCCATTCGCATGCTCGAACTTGCCGATACGCCGTCCAAGTGCACCAGTGAAGGCACCGGCTTCATGACCGAACAGTTCGCTCTCCAGAATACTGTCCGGGAGCGCGGAGATATTCAGCGGAACGAACGGCTTGTTCTTGCGAGGACTGTTCTGATGCAGTGCGCGGGCTACCAGTTCCTTTCCCGTACCATTTTCCCCCTGAATCAGAACGGTCACATCGGTCGGCGCGACGTTCTTCAGAATCTCCACGATCGCATGCATCTGCGGACTGGTGCCGATCACACCTTCAAAGCCAAATCGCTCATCGAGTGACCGACGCAGTTCCGCATTGCGGCGGATCAGTCGCAGCCGAGCGGACGCTTTTTCGACGGCAGACCGCAGTTCGCTGATGTCCAGTGGCTTCGTCAGATACGTGTAGGCTCCGTGCTGCATCGCGGTCACGGCCGAATGGATCGAACCATGGCCGGTGAGGACGATCACTTCCGCGTCCGGCAGTTCTTCCTTGGCCAGTCGAAGAATTTCAAGTCCATCCACTTCGCCCATGCGCAGGTCCGTGACGATCACGTCCCACGACTCCGCATGAATCAACTGAGCACCGCGTTCGCCGGAACCGGCGACTCGACAGTCACAGTTGATCCGCGCGAGCGCGTCAGCAACTGCCTGTGCGTGTCCTTCGTCGTCATCGACAATCAGGACTCGCACAGGAATTGTTGAGAGATCTGATGGATCGTTCTTCGTATCAGCCATTGTCTTTTCAATGCTCTTCGGTGGAACTACTGGATCAGACCCTGAATCGAAGCGAAGTCCGTTTTCAGGGATCGATACAACTGCTGGTAGATCGGGTAACCAGCGTTGTAAGTTTTCGTGGCTGCCGCTTTGTTTGCCGTTTTGGTGACCACTGAAATGGTGGCCTTGCAGGCTTCCACGACAGACTTGTACGAACCCGTTCCGGCAGCGGCCAGCAGCGCGACACCGTAGGCCGGGCCTTCGGACGCGTTGATGGTGACGACCGGCTGGCCGTAAATGTCCGCCTGAAGCTGACGCCAGAATGGACTTCGAGCACCGCCACCGGACAGACGAATTTCCTTCACCGGAATATTCATGGAGCGAATGATCTCGAGAGTATCGCGCATCGCATACGTTGCTCCTTCCATCACGGAACGTGCCAGATGCGGCTTGCCATGTCGAAGGCTTAGCCCGATCCAGCAGCCACGAGCATTCGGGTCTGCATGAGGCGTTCGTTCGCCCGTCAGGTACGGAAGGAAGAAGAGTCCTTCGCTGCCCGCAGGAGCATCCGCGGCCTGTGCAGTAATCAGTTCATACGGATCAACCTTCTTCTTCTTTGCTTCCGCCACTTCAGCCTGGCACAGCTGATTGCGATACCACTGCAGACTGCCGCCTGCAGACAGCACGCATCCCATCACATGCCACTTGCCGCGAACCGCGTGACAGAAGGTGTGAAGGCGTCCTTCCGGATCCACCTGCACCTCGTCGCTGTGAGCAAACACGACGCCGCTGGTCCCCATTGTTGCCGAGACAACACCTCGTCCGACAATGCCGTTGCCGATGGCGCTTGCTGCCTGGTCGCCGCCGCCGCCGACGACTGGAATTCCGGCCCGCAGTCCCATGGCTTTCGCCGCGGACTCCGTCAGGACGCCCGTGATATCTTCGCTTTCATACACCTTTGGAAGAAGCGCTGAATCAAGATCCAGCTTGCTGAGCAGTTTGCCGGACCAGTTGCGATTCACAACGTCCAGCAGCAGCGTGCCCGAAGCATCGCTGACCTCGGTCGCAAAGTCACCAGTGAGTCGAAAACGAACGTAGTCTTTGGGAAGCAGAACCTGAACCGTCTTGTCAAAGTTCTTCTTCTCTTTGTTTCGAAGCCACAGAATCTTGGGTGCGGTGAAACCCGTCAGAGCCGGATTTGCCACCATCTGAATCAGCGCTGATCGGCCACCGGCTCGCGTTTCAATCTCAGTACATTCCGCAGCTGTTCGCTGATCGTTCCACAGCAATGCCGGACGAATGACCTGGTGAGCTTTGTCGAGGAACACGCTTCCGTGCATCTGTCCGCTGAGACCAATGCCGCCGATATCGGCCGGCTTCAGCTTTGCCAGTTTCATCACCTTGCGGACGGAATCCACGGACGCCTTCCACCAGTGATCAGGTTCCTGTTCTGACCAGCCGGGCTTCGGACTGCTCAGGGGATACTCTTCAGTCGCTGAAGCAAGGATCTCGCCCGTGTCCTTCATTGCCAGAGTCTTGGTTCCGCTGGTGCCGATATCAATTCCCAAAAAGACGGGCATGACAAACTCACTGAGTGGTGGAGATGAAAGTGAAGAAAAAGAAAAAGGGTCTGAAGTTCAACGGCGCGTTTGACGCGACTGACGAGTTCAGCTGACCTGCCAGCGAACACCAAGCAGCGTCAGGAATTCTCGACAGAACGCCGGGTGAGCGGGCCAGGCAGGAGCGGTCACCAGGTGACCGTCCACCAAAGCCGCATCGAGCGCGATGGGAGTGTAGATGCCGCCAGCCAGAGTGACTTCCGGACTGCATGCCGGATAACAGGTGGTCTTTCGGCCAGACAGAATTCCTGCCGCGGCAAGAATCTGAGCACCGTGACAGATCGCAGCGATGGGCTTCTTCGCGGCATCAAATTCTTTCACCAGGCTGATCACCGCGGCATTGAGCCGAAGATACTCCGGGGATCGTCCACCAGGGATCAGCAGCCCGTCGTAGTGGGCAGCTTTGGCTGACGCGAAATCTGCATTCAAGGTGAAGCCATGGCCAGGCTTCTCGGAATACGTCTGATCGCCTTCGAAGTCGTGGATGGCTGTTCGAACGCGATCCCCCGCCTTCTTGTCCGGGCATACGGCATCGACTTGAACACCAACGGTCAGCAATGTCTGGAACGGAACCATGATCTCGTAGTCCTCGACGAAATCACCCGCCAGCAGCAGTACTCGCTTCCCGGTCATTGTCTGTCTTCCCAACTGAATCTTGCCCCACGAAGTGCCTGCCAGATTGTCAGACAGGGCGTGGTTGCCATTGTGACGGTTGTAACAGAAAGTGTTATCGGCCAACACGATAGCGACTTTTTTACGTGTTGTCGTCTCTCTCAGAACCGGCGATTGGCGAATTGACGGGGTTTCGCCGAGGAGAACGCTGCACGTAAAGTGATTTGGAACTTGAACTTCTGACGAATCTGCGTCAGGATATGAGACTGTTGAGTCAGCAGATTGTGTTTTGCAGAAGGGTGAAAGAAGTACTCAGGATGGCAAAGGAAGAAGCAATTCAGGTAGAGGGCAACGTCATTGAAGCCCTCGCGAATACTCAGTTTCGCGTCGAACTGGAGAATGGTCATCAGGTGATGGCTCACGTAGCCGGCAAGATGCGCAAGCACTTTATTCGTATTGTTCCTGGTGACCGGGTCGTGGTGGAAGTTTCTCCGTACGACCTGAAGCGCGGTCGCATTGTGTATCGCGAAAAATAATGCCATGGCTGATGGCATTGAGTGGCCAACGAGCATTGAAGACACATGCGCATGACCGCTGACGCCGCAACTCCGTCCTTCGTTCAGATCTTTACTGACGGTGCGTGCAGCGGGAATCCGGGACCCGGTGGCTGGGCCTGCATTCTGCGACATCCCGCAAGCGGCAAAGAAGCTGAGTTCAGTGGTGGTGCTGCAGAGACCACGAACAACCAGATGGAGCTTCAGGCCGTGATCGAAGGCCTGAAGCGATTGACTCGACGATCGCGCGTCGAAGTGGTGACCGACAGTTCCTATGTCGCCAAAGGCTGCGCGGAGTGGTTGCCGGGCTGGAAGCGAAATGGCTGGCAGCGCCGAGATGGCAAGAAGCTTGTTCCCATCAAAAATGAAGACCACTGGAAAGAACTCGACGGGTTACTCGCGAAGCATCAGGTGAAGTTTACTCTCGTCAAAGGCCATGCGGGCCATCCGGAAAACGAACGATGCGATGTGCTTGCGGTCGCTGCTGCGGAGCAATTCAAATAACGTCGTGAGGAGAGCGTCGTGGGAACGGAGCGCACGATTCGAGTGGAAGCACTGACTCGCGTGGAAGGCGAGGGCGGGCTTCATGTCAGACTCGAAGGAGATCGAGTCGAAGATGTAAAGCTGTCGATCTACGAACCTCCTCGATTCTTCGAAGGATTTCTTCGAGGTCGCGCGCTGGAAGAAGTTCCGGACATCACGGCTCGCATCTGCGGCATCTGCCCGGTGGCGTACCAGATGACGGCGGTCCATGCTTTGGAACGTGCGCTGGGAATACCGATTCCGGAAGAAGTCCGAAGACTCAGACGACTGCTGTACTGTGGCGAATGGATTGAAAGTCACGGACTGCACATGCACCTTTTGCAGGCGCCGGACTTCTTCGGCTGTGCCAGTGGCATTGAGCTGGCTCAGAAATATCCGCAGGAAGTTTCTCGAGGCCTGCGTCTGAAGAAGCATGGCAACCAGCTGCTGGAGGTGCTTGGCGGACGGGCCATTCATCCCGTGAACGTCGCTGTTGGAGGTTTTCATCGTGCTCCGTCAAAGGCCGATCTGCAGCGATTGATCCCGGATTTTCAGTGGGGACTGGAAGCCGCGATCGACGCAACACAATGGGTGGCCTCGTTTGACTATCCGGATTTTCCGTGTGAATGGGAGATGGTCTCCCTGAAACATGACACGGAGTATCCAATGAACGAAGGCAGAATCGCCAGTTCTTCCGGAAAGCAGATCGAAGTTGCTGACTATGAAGGCGAGTTTGAAGAACACCATGTGGCGCACAGCACCGCACTGCATTCGCTGCGAACAGACCAGCAGTCCAGCTACTACGTCGGCCCTCTGGCTCGTGTGAGCCTGGCGTTTGATCAGTTGAGCCCTTCCGCAAAACGTACGGCGGACACTGTTCGATTTGAAGTCCCCTGTTTCAATCCGTTTCGTGCGATCATTGCACGGGGGCTGGAGTTGATTCACGCGTTCGAAGAGGGGCTTGATCTTTTGAAAAGCTACGAGCCCTGGACTCCGGCAAAGATGCCGTATGAATATTGCGAAGCGGAAGGATGTGCGGCGACGGAGGCTCCACGCGGACTGATCTATCACCGTTACCGAATCGACGATAGTGGAAAGATTCAGTTTGCGAAGATTGTGCCTCCGACTTCACAGAATCAGCGACAGATCGAAAAGGACCTGGCTCGCTGGATCCCGCGTGTGCTGGGTGACAATGATCAGCAGATGTCTGATGACTGTGAGCGACTGATTCGCACGTACGATCCCTGCATCAGCTGCTCAACGCATTTCCTTCGTCTCAAAGTGGAACGAGCGCCCGCTCCGCCGATGTCCAGTCATTGAAACCTGCAGAACGTCTGGAACGAACGGAGAACGCGCGTCTTGCGGGACGGGAAGAATCATGGGGCGAGTACTGATTGTCGGGATTGGCAGTGCTCATGGCGACGACCAGGCGGGCTGGCACGTCATTCGGATGCTTCAGGAAATGCTGACGGCTGATGATCTGTGGCAAAACTGTTCGACTTTGCCACCCAGGTTTGAACTCGCTGAGTGGCAGTTGGAACTCCGACAGGCTCAGTCACCGACCGATCTGCTCGACTGGATTGAAGGTCAGGAAACGCTGCTTATCATCGATGCGTGTGATTCCCCAAAGTCTGCTGAACCTCACACATTCGAATTCTCCTTGGAAACACGGCATACTTCTGCTGCGTGGCGAAGTGTTCTGGAAACGGGCCGCTGTTTGGGCGGTACACATGGATTTGATGTGCTGAGTGTTCTTGATCTAACGGTGCATCTCGGCAAGCCACCGGAGCGAGTCGTCTTCTGGCTTGTGCCCGGAACAACGTTCGAACGTTCTGAATCGCTCTCTGAGACAGCGCTTCAGACAGTCGGCATGACTGTTCAGCGGATAATTGATCTTCTGCGAAACCACAACAGACCGCAGTATGAGTCGAAGAGCGAATAAACCTGCAGGCTGGAACAAAACACCGAGGACACCCTTCATCAAACGGGATTTTCTGTCTGGCGAACCGGCGCGCATCATCTTTCGAATTGTGTGGTGCTTTCTTGCGGCGTTAATGGTCGCACGGGTTAGTCCCGCCCAGGATGAAGTGCAGCGAGTCTCCGAAAAGAAGATGATTCAGGTGCTCCAGTTTGCGTTTCAGATGGCAGACAAAGGAGTGAACGAGATCAGCTTTGAAGCTGTCCGGCAAGTCCTCGGCGCGGGCCCTCCGTACCCGCTTCAAAGTGAAGGTGACCAGCTCAGGGGCGTTGAAGAAGTTGTGATGCGGATAGATAACAGTGTCTATCAGGAACTTACTCTGCTGGTCAGCAAATGGCGGGAGCGACAGACGGATTCGAAAGGAATCTATCAGACTTTGAAGAGCGTTGTTTTTCCCGTCCCCGTTGGTTCACGTATCGACCTGTATCAGCGTCATGAACCAACGCCCAAAGAATCCATGTTCGGGAAGTCGGTGGGGCGGTTGCTGGTCGAAGCCTCTCTGCTCGCCGGCGAAACTCAGGATCTTGTCAACACGCTGCAGTTGATCAACGATTCCTCGCCATCACCGGACACACGATGGAATGCCAGAGTCCTCAGGCTTGAACTGGCGATGAGGAGTGAGTCTGAGCCGACGAATCCGCTTCCTGAATCGGCAAATCTCCGGTCGATTGTGAATGAGCTGGTCCGTGAAAGTCATGATGAACAATCGTTTGCACGGTGCAGTCATTTCGTACGCGACTCGCTGCTGCTGCAGTTGCGGGCACTGCGCGAGTTTCCGAACCATCAGGTCGCTGCATCTCAATTGCTCCGAAGTGCGATCCTTGCAGCATCCGGCTCAGAGAGTCTGCAGGGATCAGGAGCGGCAAGCGCGGCAGCCTTCCGGTTTCCCTTCACACTGTGCATCGCGGAGACTCATAAGGCGTTTCTTCAGGGAGACTTCGAGGAAGCTCTGAGTCTGGTGAACATCGCCGACAAACTGGCGCTGGCTGTCGCTGCGGGAATGTCGCAGACGACGAGGAACGCTCATCTTCAGGATTACGATCGAACCATTGCGCGATGGTTGTTGCTGTTTGGCCAGACGGAACCTGCGATTCAGCGGTTGCGCAAGTGTCTTGAAAGAGATCGTCAGAACACACCTCAGGCCGTTGGCACTCTGTCGACGGCTGGTGTGCTGTGGCAGGAAATGCAGCAACTGCCGGTTGATGCTCGTTTCGAAATCCTGCTGGAGGGATCCTTTCTTCCCGACAGTCATCAGCTTCGAATACCAACGTTCGTCAGGTTACAGGAAGAACTACCGCCGGCAGCGATACTGCAGTCACTTCCTGAACCAGTTCAACGGCACCTGACAGTGACTTCATCGTTCCAAGAGCGGCGATTGACTGGAAACTCATTCTCAGCGCTCCTTTCGGCCGGAGCAGAATGTGATCGTCTGGGAGACATTGAACGCCGTCTGAACACGAGCGATCCGACCGACACTGGTCAGCCTGCGAATTCACCGGCAGGAACGATGGCGCAGGTTGCTATTCTGCTCAGACTTCACCGTGACGGTGAAGCCAGAGTGTTGCTGAAGTCACTGCCGCCCATGGAGGTTCTGTGTCGTTCCGAACTGGATGGCTGGATGCTGGCCATGATGTTGCAGGAAATGGCACAGCGGGACGAATTTGTTCCGGACGTCCGGCAGTGGCTGACCCATCAAATGGAAGATGCCGATTCACGTCAGCAAACTCTGTTCAGCGAAATCCGGTTAAGAACATTGCCGGACTGGAAACTCCAGGGCGCTCCGGCTGCACCGTCGCCGACGATGCTGATTGCTGGTTCAAACCGAATCTCCGCGCCTCTGAGTGCCGTGGTGACACCTGCCACATGGGTGTCGTTCGACGGGATCACATCACATCTCACGGGAACAGGAAACGATCAGCTGTATTTCCCGTACCCGTTGTCCGGCGACTTCACCATCTCCGGACTTGCACTCAGTGTCCCTGGTGCCGAATCTGACATCGGGTTTGATGGTCTTTGTTTTGAATCCGCAGCCAGCGGGATATTGAGTGTTTCCGGTCTCCGCAATCATTCTCGGAGTCTTCGTTCCATCAGTTTTCACGAGGCGGGTCTCTGGGGGCGAAAGTCTGTGACCGTGTCGAACGACTCGATTCGACACCATGACAATGGCCACCTCGTCTGGACGGGCGGACGACCTTCTCAGAGCAGTCCATGGTTTTTCCTCAGCAGCAGTTGTGGTCGAAGAAGTTACTGGCAGGACTTTCAGATCTCAGGGCAGGTCACGATTCCGAGAGAAGTGTCGCTTTCCGAAGGCGCTGGCCTTCGCGGCTGGAGCTGCAATCTGTTTGAACAGAAGCGCACAGATGCGTCACTTGCAGCTGGACAGAACCAGAATGCTGACCAGTCGAAATCCCATGACTGGAGCTGCAGTGACGGCCTGATTATCGGACGCCGCAAAGGTCGTCCTGATAGTATCGTGGCAATGACCGATATCTATGCGCAGGGACTGCTGCAGTACGATCGCCCGCTGGTTTCCGGCGAATCACTGACATGGGAATTTGAGTACGTTCCTGGTCAGGTCCTTGGTCATCCCTGCCTTGGACGAACCGCCATTCTTCTGGCCGAGCGGACTGCTGCTTTGCACTGGCTGCCGGTGTCCATGCACGATTGTGCTTTGTTCCCCGTCGAGCAGGCAGTCGAGGTGTTTCAAAGCACTGATCAGCCCTTGCTGACGCCAGGCTGGAATACCGGTCGCATCGACTTTGGGGAAACGCAGGTTGAAGTCTTCATTAACGATCAGCGTGTTCTGACGCTGCCCTCCGGAACTTTGGCGACGAACCTGCCGCAGAACATCCCCGCCTGTTCACGATCGGGATTTCAGTTTGGTGTCTTCCACAATGTTCACCAGACCGCCGCTCATGTTCGAAATATCGTTCTGAAAGGACAGTGGCCAGAATCGCTCACTCCGGAAGAGTTTGCTGCGATCATGAACGGATCGCACAACCCTCCTAACTCGCAGGAAATCTCGGAGTGGCTTCAGACTTCCTTTGGAGGAAGTCCGTTTGAGCTTGGAGTTGAACACTTCATGGACACTGTCCAATTGCTTCCGGAGAAAGAGCGATACGACGCGGTGAAGTCATGGGTGATGCCGGACGAACGAAGTCCGCACTGGAGACTCTTTGGCTGTCCAGGCGGGCGAGCCAACAGGATCGTTCCGGATTCTGAGGTGATCGACGTGTTTCACGGTCATCGGCGACAAAGTCAGGCGTTTGACGCCCCCGTGTTGATGATGCTGGACCTTGCGTCACAAACAGGACAGCTTGAATTGCTTCGGTCAGAGCTTCGCACGCTGGCGCATCGTGATTCGGCGAATCTGGTGATTCAGAACGAGTCAGTCTTGAGCACCGATCGGCTCAATGGTGGTTATGGCAGGCAACTCGAAGAAGCGGAAGTCCTGGCGGCAAAGATTGTCCTTTCAATGATCGACCTTCGTGAGAAGTCCGAGGACGGTCGCAAAGGTCTGAGGGACATTGCAGAACGTGTCAAAAGCCAGCCTGAGATCGTCAGTGAATCAGTTTACTTTGGATTGCTGATGCTGGCTGATCAGGCAAGTTCTGAGCCAGACTGCGCAGCGGACGTGCTGGAGATTCTTCAGGTTGTTTCTTCGAACGAAAGTCCTTCTGTGGCGTACGCTGAGCGTCGCAAAGCACTGGCAGATCTGACGGCATCGCTGCGATCGCTGTTGCTGGTTCGGGGTGACGTGAGCAGGAATGGGCAGTCGGTGCGACCGCTTCAGCAATGGAAGCCGTTTCGCAGTATGAGAGCAAGTCAGCATGCGGCCGGGCAACCGGAATCGCTCTGGGTTGAACGATCGGATCAATCGCTTCAGCACGTGATGGGAACTGAGTGTGATGTGATTCGGTGGCCGATACCACTTCGGGGTGATCTGGAAGTCACGTGTCAGCTGCATGCTGCGGAAGGTCACTTCCCGGCCATCGGTTTCGGAGGTGTGTTCTATGAACCGCGTTCACAGACCCAGGACGTTCGGCGCTTCTTCATGGGACGAGGTGACGATGAACGCAGCAAACCGGTCGACGCGGTTATTGGCGAAAACTCGTGCCAGGTGTTGCTGTCTGTCGCAGGTCAAATGATGAAACTCTCTGTCGATGGCAAAGAAGTGCTCACCGAACACATCAATTCGGAACAGGGAAGCTGGTTGTGTTTTCGAGCAGCAAAGAATTCCGGGGCTCGTATTTCCGACATTGAGCTGAACGGTGCCACGCCCGCGCGTGTCGTTTCTCTGGATACGAACGGATTGCTGCCCGGATGGTCCGCGCCGTGGTTTGTGGAAGACAATGTTTTCCCGAAAGGCAATCCGTCGTCGATGGACTGGCGATCTTTTCAGGGACAACTTGTTGGTGTGCGCAGAGCGACTCTGGCGAATACCGGAAACCGCAGTCTGCTTCGCTACTTCCATCCCTTGCTGGAGGATGGTGAGATCTCATGGCGCTTCTTCTATGCGGCGAAGGATCGCAATGTGTTTCCAGTTCTGGGCGATACCGCATTCCTTGTTGAAGCGTCTCGCCAGCCATCCGTTCATCGAGTGAAAGGCAGCCGCTGGGAAACGGCTGAGTCGGATTTTGACTCGGCAGGTCTTACTCCCGCAGATGTGATTCTTGGCGAACCAGAGCTGATTGAAAACCAGTGGAATCACGCGGACCTGCAGATCATCGGCGATCGTGCCATTCTGAAGGTGAATGACAAAGCGGTGATGGAACAGGTCCTTTCTGACGACAACGATCGAACTTTTGGATTCCTCCACTGGAACGGTGACTTCGAATCGACCGTCCAGGATGTTGACTGGGTGCCGGCTCCGTAATGGGGTGTAGTCGCGGATGATTGTCAAAATGGGAGGGCGAGGCTCCTGCCGAGCCGAGTGCTTCTGGTGACGCCCGCGTGTTGAGAGCTCAAGGATTAATGGATAATGAACAATGGAAAGTGCAAATTGCGACTAATTCCTGTCGCCCATTTTCTGTCCGACCCAAACCCTTCACTTTGCAATTTTCATTCTCCAATAACCATTAACCATTTCTTCCCGTAGCACCGCCCTCCCGGAATGGCACTTCGTTACGATCTGCCGAAATCCGCGACTGCACCCCCCGTAAAGACTGCCGTCCGGTCCGCTTGACACGCAGACAAATCGCTTCAACACTCTCATTGGCGGCATGGCAGGAGCCTCGCCCTCCTTTTTTCAACAGGCTGTTCAAAGCAGTGGGTTCGCAGGCAGGTGACTGAGATGGGAAAGAAGGCGAAAGCAAAATCCGGTACCGCCGAAAGTCCATCGGAAGCTGAATCTTCTGACGCGATCTCGTCGGAAGGTGTCGTGTCGGCAGCCATCGCTCAAGTCACCGTCGCCGCCGATGGAACATCCTGGCTTGCCGCCGAAAAAGGATATTCGCTGGCCATTCGCGATGGACACATCCTCGCTCGCAATGCCAAAGGGGCGACACTGTCAACAGTGCCTCCGGCCATCAAGGAAACGGAACTGTACCAGCAGCTTCATGGTCTTCGTGACTGGCTGGACGAACACGATGCACAGTGCATTTCGTCGGTTGAATTGTGGATGCTGCGCTCCCTGCCGGTACCTCGCAATGTGCTGGCTGCGGTCTGCCGGGATCCATCGTGGCAGAACGTCTTGAAGAATGCCGTCGTGTGCTCTGTAAAAAAGGGCCAGCTGGTGCAAAAGGAAGCTGGCTTTCTCCAGGAGATCAGTGAAACAAAGGGTGCGGGGATCATTGATCTTGATGGTGAAAGCCAGTGGTTGAAAGCGGACTTCCTTGCAATCCCCCACCCCATCCTGCTTCAGGAACTGAATGACTTTCGACAGATGACCGTTGAACTTGGCATCCAGCAGAATCTGGATCAGCTGTTTCGGCAAACGTGGGCTCCGGCAAAGGAACAACTGGAATCCTCAAGCGTTGGTGAATTCAGCAACGGCAAGTTTGCACAGTTGAATCACGCGCTGGGACTGTGTCGCCGTCTGGGATATCGCGTCAGCGGTGGATATGCGTGTTGCCCGGTCTGGGAAAATGGAGCACAGACGGAAGCAAGGTATTGGATTGGAGCGGAGTATCCTGAAGGGGAAACGTGGACCGGAGATCTCACCTTCACGGATGCTCAGGAACACACCGTCCTGATCAGGGATGTTGGTCCGGTCACATACTCGGAAGGCATGCGCATGGCCGCGGCGATTTATGCAAAAAGAGTTGTCGAAAAAACGGAAGAACCGTCCTGAAGGTCGGCCACGACGATTCGATACAACCGCAATCGGCGCCATAACCTGTATTGTTCCCGCAGTGTCGCTGAGTTTTCTGATCGCTACAGATTTCTGCTGAAACTGGGTGCAGGACCAGGCCGAAACGGCTGAAGAACGATACCCTCTCGACAGCGTGGTTGAGTCAATGTCATGTCTGAAGTGCGAAGATCACGTCCCATGCGAATTGTGCTTGCGTCGTCTGAAGCAGTGCCGTTTTCAAAAACAGGTGGCCTGGCTGATGTGACCGGAGCGCTCGCTAAGTCGCTGGATCAGCTTGGTCATGATGTCGTTTTGATTGTGCCCGACTACTACGTGCTGCGGCAGTCTGCCAAAGGCCTGCCTCCTGTGTACGACACTGGGCTCAAGCTGACTTTGACAATGAATGGTCGGCCCGTCACGTGTTCCGTGAACTGGTCCACGCTGCCCGGCACACAGGTTCGAGTTCTCCTGGTGCGGCAGCAGGATTTCTTTGATCGTCGCCAGTTGTATCAGGAACATGGGCACGGCTACGTCGACAACTGCGAACGGTTCTGTTTCTTCAGTCGCATCATCCCGGAAATCTGCCGCAGAATGGTGCTGCGTCCGGATGTTATTCACTGCAATGACTGGCAGACCGGCCTCGTTCCGGCTCTGATCCACAGTCAATACGCCGGCAGCCCGGGGTTCGAAAACACGGCGACTGTGATGACTCTTCATAACATGGCATATCAGGGCCGATTCTGGCACCTCGACATGCCACTCACAGGAATGGACTGGCGCTATTTCAACTATCACCACATGGAAGCCTGGGGTGATTTGAATCTGCTGAAAACGGGAATCGCATTTGCCGATCAGATCACAACAGTCAGTCCGACCTATGCCAAAGAAATCTGTACGTCCGACGGTGGGTATGGACTTGAGGGCCTGCTGAATCATCGACGCAACGATCTTGTTGGCATCCTGAATGGAATTGATGACGACGTCTGGAATCCGGAGAAAGACTCACTGCTGCCGTCGCCCTATTCCGCATCGACTCGGACACAGGGGAAACCCAGATGCAAGGCACACCTTCAGCAGCGACTGAAGTTGCCTGTTCGAAATGATGTACCCGTGCTGGGCATGGTTTCCCGAATGGCAGACCAGAAGGGGTTTGATCTCGTCATGGGGTCAGCCGAACGTTTGCTGAACCAGGATCTGCAGCTTGTGTTTCTGGGCACCGGCGATCCTCATTACGAAGGACAACTGAAGGAGCTGGCTCGACGTTTCCCGCAGAAGGTCGCTGCGGAAATCGGCTTTGATGAATCACTCGCCCATCAGATCGAAGGTGGCGCGGATATCTTTTTGATGCCCAGTCGTTTTGAACCCTGTGGACTCAATCAGATGTACAGCCTGAAATACGGCACAGTCCCGGTTGTCCGGAAGGTTGGTGGTTTGGCTGACTCCGTGGTGAATCTCAACGGCGATCCATCGTCATTGAATGCGGCGACAGGCTTTGTGTTCACCGATTATCAGCGCGACGTGTTTGCTCAGACCGTCGAGCGAGCGGTTGAGACCTATCGAAACAAACCCGTCTGGGATCGGCTCATTCAGAACGGAATGGCGCAGGACTGGTCATGGAACCGCAGTGCCGCTCGATATGTGGATGTGTATCAGAGAGCCCACAGTCGAATGGCGGCTCGCAGTGTCGATAACCGGTGCTGAAAGGGGCGGATTTCGATGTCAGAAGTTCCGAACTTGTAATTTCTACATCGAAAATCTTTTGTAATTTCTGCAAAACCAGCCTCGTTTTGCGGAGCCAGAAATTTCTGCTGATCGGGTTCGTTGCGACGCAAGTCCTTATGGAAAAGAGGGTTGTGGCTTTGTGGTGCGTCAGCGGGAAATCGGCATTGGACCTTTTGGCACGGTGGTTGCTTTTAGTTTCTGTCGAGAGAGATGAGGGCTCGGAGTGAGATCCTGGAGCCCGACACTGCCTTGAGAAAGCAGTGGTACTGAGAGAGACGGATGACTCGCCTGAGAAACGAGTCAACCACTGTGAGCGAGTGCCTGAGAACCTCGTTCGCCTGAAAAAGGCCATCGGATTGAGTTCGATCCGATCGGCCTTTTTTCTTGCGCTGATGTTTGGGCCCCAGGGACACGGGTATCGTGGGGGCCGCGTCGGAGACACGGGCTACGATTTGGGGGCCTATGGAATGAGGGGCTTGACGGGAGGTCGGTGTCGCAGGACTTCGGCTCGAAAGTCTCCCAGGCTGTGCCAGATGGCGGGTTGTGAGAGCTCCACTTCTGTGACGATCACATCTCCCCAGTTTTCCGCCGTGATGATCGGGCGGCCGTCGCGACCGAAGACCGTTGTTGTCATCCAGTTCATGGACCGGTCACAGTAGGTACTGCTCACGACAAACGCATGATTCTCACAGGCTCTTGCAGAAGCCAGCAGCGGGTTGCAGCCCCACACGGGAAACGCAATCACCTCCGCGCCGCGATTGCTGAGTTCTCGCGCGACTTCGGGATAGAAACCGTCGTAACAGACCATCATGCCAAGTTTGCCAAAGCGAGTTTCAAAGACCGGAAAGTCATTGCCCGGCATCACACCTCCGTCGATCTCGCCGCGAGGCAGCGTGGTTTTCCGATACTTTCCCTGCACGCTGCCGTCAGGGCCGATCAGCACGGCCACGTTAAAGATTCGATGTTCATCACGCTCCAGCAGACCAACGACCAGATAAAGATTGTGCTGAGCCGCCAACTTTCCGAAGTAGTCGGTGGAAGGCCCAGGAATGGTCTCCGCGCATTCCGCGTAGGTTCGACTGGTCCCGTAATAGGTCAGTGTTTCGGGCAGGACAACCAGGTCTGCCTTTTGATCGGCCGCCTTTGCGATCAGCGGCGCAAACTGCTCGCATTTCTCCGCATTGGTTGATCCTGCGGCAGGGCAATAATGGACAGCGGCAAGGCGCGCTTTTCGAGGCTCCGGATCGGCAATACTCGTGAGCCTTACGTCAGACCATTCCACCGTTGCCTCCGGTGCCCAGCGGAAAGAAAGCTCAATGCGAGCCTTCGCTGCATTGGCGGGAACGTGATATTGCCCCGACACTTCGTACCAGCCATTGCTCATCTCGGGTCCGTCCGACGGATACTCAGGTTCCGCCGACGGTTTCTCACCTTCACGGTAGGTGGTTGTGGCTTTGAAGTCATGTCGAGCAGCGCGGCCTGATTCATCCTGCCAGAAGATGCGTGCCACCGCCGTCCGTCGGGGACATTCGGACCCGGTGACTTTGCAGGCTGCCTGAAACTGATACCAGCGTCCTCCTTCAACGGCGACTGTCGTTTCCCACCAGCCATGCAGCCCGTCGCGATGATCGGATTTGATCCGCAGCGATCCTGTGCCAGATGGACCACCTGTTCGATCGAATTCAAAGGTTGGCCGAATCTCCTCACGTGGTCCACCGGACTTCCATCCTTCGACCGACGCCGACATCGGAACTGGCAGCGTCTCCTGGCACAAGCCCACGGATCCAAAGACGACCAGTGTGCACTGGCACAGGAGAGCGACAGAGCGATGAATGGTTGGCATCATCATGACTCCGCATGAGGACAAAGATAAATCAAACCGCGAGTCTGCTGGAAAGTGAACAAGGGAACTTCCGTACAAGAGTCTTCGTGCATCAGGAATCCACTGTCAACGCACTGGAGTCATTTGTAGTGGATCTCGCCAGAGATCCTGCGACTTGATTGATGCACGCAACTCTGGCGAGTTCCACTACAACTGGGCCTTTGACAACGGCTGCTCACCACTGCACACTGATCTTTTTGGCGATGTCCTGCTCTGCAAGACAGCATTCGTTCTTTCCCTGTTTTCGGGTGGGATCAGGAGCAACCGCATGATGACCGGAACAGAACTGGCTCGGCCATTCCTGCCAACGAGGGATTTTCAAAAGTCCAGGGACTTCTACGAAGCGCTGGGCTTTGAAAAGACTCTTGATGACGAAGTAGCGATCTTCAAGGCGGGCAGCGGCGGATTCATCCTGCAGCGTCACTATCATGAAGACTGGGCATCGAACTGCATGATGCAGCTGATGGTCGATAACCTCGACGAATGGTGGTCGCACATCCAGTCGCTTGATCTTCCAGGCCGCTTTGGAGTCCCCGCACCAAAAGCTCCGGCAATGCAGCCCTGGGGTTTGCGCATTGCGTATGTCGTTGACCCGGCAGGCGTTCTCTGGCACATCGCTCAGCGACGCGCCGGAGTTGTTCACGATCGATAACAGAGTATGACTCTACTTTGCAAACGGATACGCAACTGATGATCAGGCAGATTTTTATGCTCGGTTGGCTCTCCATCCTGGTACTGCATTCATCGTTTGCTGCAACCTGCGGTGCTCAGGACAGCGATCTGTCATGGGCATCATCATTGATTGTGGAACGATGTGCCGGGTGTCATGGCGAAGAGAATCCTTCCGGAAAACTGACTCTTGCCGGTCTGAGCGATGCACGTCTTTCCAGCTTCCGTGCGGACGACCTGTGGAAGCTCTTCAAAGTCGTTGAGTCCGCTCAGATGCCGCCGGAAACAGAGGAGCCGCTCAGCGAAGCCGATCAGAATCGCCTGAGCGCTGTTCTGAAAACGGCATTCCATACGGCTGCAACACAGACAAAACCGCCCGCGGTGGGTGTCCATCGGCTGACTCGACTTCAATACAACAATGCCGTCAGAGATCTGTTTCAGCTGGATCGTGATGTGTTTGAGCTGCCGGAAAAACTGATGCTGCGGCAGGACAACAGTTTGTCACAGGCGTTGCAGTCCGGAGCATTCCCTGCCGAAGTCAGAGTCACTTCCAATACGCTGCGGCCTCGTCCGGGACTGTCCGGCGTTCAGCCGTTTCCGAGAGACCTCCCTGCTGAACATGGCTTTGACAATCAGGCTGACAAGCTGACGCTTTCCCCGCTGCTGCTGGAAGCGTTTCTCAGGCTGAGTGTTTCCATTGTGGAGAGCCCCGACTTTAATGCGGAGTCCGTTGGAATCTGGAATCAGCTGTTTGCCGCGCCCGACGATGTGACGAAGTATCGCGAGGTCATTGAACAGCGATTGAGTCGTTTCCTGCGCAGAGCGTTTCGTTCGCCCGTCGATGAGGCCACCGTCAGACGATACGCCGACCATGCGGAAAAGGCGATCGCCGGATCGGGCTCGTTTGAATCCGGGATGAAGCAGACCGTGTCCGCCATTCTGTGTTCACCGCGATTTCTTTTTCTGCTGACCTCGGACGCCGGTGATGAAAAGCTGTTTGAACGCGCGACGCAGCTGTCATTCTTCCTGTGGAACAGTATTCCGGACGATGCACTTCTTGACCTTGCGGAATCAAAGGCGCTGCAATCTCCGGACGTCCTTGAACAGACGGCTGACCGAATGATGGCTGATCCAAAGATCGAACGTTTTTTGGACGCCTTTCCGGCTCAGTGGCTGCGACTGGAGAACCTGTTTGCGGCGACTCCTGATGCCGCGAAGAGCCCCTATTTTCTGCTCGATGAAGACCATCCGGCCAGCCGACAGATGGTGCTTGAACCCCTGGTGCTGTTCGATTCGCTGTTCGCAGAGAATCGACCTGTGCGAGAACTGATTGATGCTCCATTCGCCTATCGAAGCGACTTCCTTCAAATGTGGTATGAGACTGATCTGAATCCTTCACACCAGCTGATTGAACTGGTCACCGGAGAGAACAACGCGCGGCGCGAACGTCAGGCGAAACTGACATCTTCCATCGAACAGTCATCCAGGGAGCTCAAGGAACTTCTGACGGCGGTTCGCACTGCGAAGGAAAAGGGACAGGAAGGAGATCAGCCGAACGCTCCGGTCGTTGACCTTCAGCCGTACGCCGTCTGGGATTTTGAAGGTGATCTTTCTGATCGGATGGGACGGCTTCCGTTGACCGCCCATGGAGATATTCAGTTCGAAACCGGAGCGGTTGTTCTGAAGGATTCGTTCCTGCAGAGTGACTTTGTTGGAGTCGATCTGAAGGCAAAGTCGTTCGAAGTGTGGTGCGAACTGCCGCAGCTGGATCAGCGTGGAGGCGGATTGATCAGTCTCCAGGGACCCAACACGATGTTTGATGCCATCGTGATGGGCGAGCGGCGTCCGAACGAGTGGATCTCGGGAAGCAACAGCTTTCAGCGCACGACGGATTTTGAGCAGGCGATTCCGGAGTCATCACCCCAGATTCCGCTGCACCTCGTGATGGTGTATCGACCGAACGGCACGATTCAGCTTTATCGCAATGGCGAATCGTATGGCAGGCCTTATCATCGTCCCGGAGCCGCGTTTCCGGGTGACCAGAGTTTCGTCCTTTTCGGACTGCGGCATCTTCCTGCGGGGGGAAATCGATTCCTGAATGTCCGCATCAGCAAAGCAAGACTCTTTGATCGAGCGCTCACGCAGGAGGAAATCCAGCTGTCGTTCGAGGGTCGTTCGCGCGACTATTCTGATGAAGAGCTGACGGCCCTTCTTGGACCGGAACAAAAGCAGCGGGCTGACGAACTGAAGAAGCAGCTGACGGAAGATCGGCAGACGCTTGCTGGCATCGACAAACCTCTGACTGAACAGGCTTTGCAGGCTGAAATCCGTCGTCGACACGATGAAAAGATCCGGGCGACTCTCCGCGAGGACACCTTTCGTCGCCAGCCGCGGATGGATGCTCGTTATGGAGGAGTGATCACGAATGCGGCCGTTCTGACGATGACATCCGGGCGATCTCGCACACAGCCAATCGCGCGAGGAGCGTGGATTGTGGATGTCATCTTTAATGATCCTCCGCCACCTCCTCCGAATGATGTGCCGCCCCTGAACGAAGAGAGTCTGGCGAACGTCCCTATTCGCGAGCAGTTTGCGATCCACCGTTCAAACGCGTCGTGTGCCGGATGCCATTCGCGCATCGATCCTCTGGGATTTGCCCTGGAGAACTATGACATCACCGGTCGCTGGAGAACGGCGTATGAAGGCGGGGCTGCGATCGATTCCGGCGGCACCCTGTTTCGGCGCGACGCGTTTCAGAACGCCGTCGAATTTCAGGCCGCGCTGCTGAAAGATGAACAACGATTTTCCCGAGCCCTCGCAGCGCATCTGTTTCGTTACGCGCTGGCTCGTGAACTTTCACCGCCGGACCACATGCGGATCGAAGCCGTCATTACTGCCGAGACAACGACTCCGCTGCGACTGAGAACACTCATTCGCAGCGTCGCCCTCTGTGCCTTTGAAGAGAGTCGTACGAATCGCTGAATGCCACTCTTTCGGCGATGGAACGACTTCCCATTCTGCGCCGGATCAGAGCACAATCTCACTGCGGATCCCGACCAGGAATGCATCAGGATTCACGCCGCTCGGGTCGGCAATGTACATCATGTCGGGCTGAACGGTCCACCACGGCTTGATCTGAGTCTTGTAGAAGATTTCCACTGCGGTTTCACGATGAGTATCGGCTGCGGAGAATCCTGCCGATGCCACGCCGACGCCGGTTACGTCCGTATCCCGGTGCGGGATCAGTCCTCGATAGGTGATACCGGAACCATAATAATCATTCAGAGCATTTCGGTCGGCCGGTGACCAGCCATACTGGAAGAACGCGCCAAGTCCCTGAGGTTCTTCGTCGGAGCCGGGTTCCTTCCAGAGCATCTGGTCGGCAGATGCCCAGAATCCATAGTTGTAGCTGACTGTACCGACTCCGGTTTCGAGGTTGTCGAATTCATGAGTGTGGTACCAGTTGCCAATTTTGTAAGTTCCCGGAAGTTCGCCGTCCGCGCCGAACTGCGGGGTCCATGCGAGTTCCTGCAGAGTCATCGCACCGAACTCTCCAAGGGAATGAAAGCCCCATTGACCGCCGGTTGGATACGAATAACTTGGAGCTCCGTCGTACACACCGACCTTGTACTGGAGAACTTCCGTCAGAGTGACAAAGGCCGAGGCACCAAGACTTGGGTTTGGCCAGGTTGGAAGGACGACAGTTGGAACCAGGCCAAACGAAGAGTGGATGAAGTCACCGCCAAGATCCACGTACGCAAAGTCAGCGTTCGCGTCCTGTTTGCCGACCTTGATAATGATGTCACCTTCTGCGAACGCATGCTCATACCAGTATTCGGTCATCTGAAACTCGTTGTCGGAACGAGGAGACGAGTCGATGTTGCTGTACAACTGACTGTCGCCGATATGAGTCGACGTCAGAGTCTGGCCATGGAATGAGTTGCCATACAGGAAGAAGCGACCGCCCTTCCAGAGGTCCATCGCTTCGGTATCCGCAGTAAGCACCAGGTCAAGGTTGCCGCGGTAACGAGTTCCGTTATTCTTGTTGAAGCCGCCGCTGGCGAGCGAGAAGACTTCGCCCGTGTAGATGAACTCACCCGTGATGGCTTCATACTGATGCCATTCTGCCGGAAACAGATGCGCAGCTTCTTCTTCACCTTCGTCGGACAGGAGCGGGCAGCCATAGCCACCGTCCAGGTGCCACATTCCCGGTGTGCCCGGAGCCACCAGTCCTCGTCCAGGACATCCTGGAACCGGCATGCTGTGCTGTGCCGAAGCATACTGAGCAGCGCCAGCGACGGACGCGGCGAAGGTCAGGAAGCGCAGAAAGCGACTCTTTTTCCCTGTCAGAAACTGCATGAGTTGATCCGTCCTTGAGCTGTCGACGGATGCAAGTGATCGCGGCGGACTCGTTCGCCATAACGATCTCTCAGGCTAAGTGCATCCGTTGCACACTGCTGCTATCGGTAGCGGTGAAGGACTTGCACACCCTGGATGATTCCTGGAACACTCCCTGCTGGAAAACACGTAGCCAGGTCGAACCGTCTGTGCCAACTGTGCGGTTGAGCGCATTCGGGTTTCTGCCCAGCTCTGTCCCAGCGGGCGAGTTGCTGTCAGACAACGCGGCAAAGGATTCTGTAGTGGATCTCGCCAGAGATCCCTGTTGGTTGATCTCACCAGCGATCCCACGACCGTCGTTGATGGCAGGAACTCTGGCGAGTTCCACTACATCGTGTGGGTAGCCGTTTTGCACGTTTCTTGCGTCAGAAAGCTCCTTGCGGCAGGAAATTTTAGCCGGCTTCGTCGGAAGCTCAGACGTCTTCCTGGATGATCGTTATGATCAGAGGCTCTTCCCAGCTACTTACAGCCTACGAATCGGACCGGAACTGTGCGAAATTTCTCCTGCCACGTGCTCCTCTGCCTGTTGCTTGTTCTGGTTGCCGGACAATCGGCGTACTCTCAGTCCGGCGATGATTATCAGCCCAGGATTGCGGGTGCGTCGAGTGAGGGCCAACTGGCACTGAAAGGCTTTGTCATCCCCGAAGGCATGACAGGGAAACTCGCCGCCGCGGAGCCTCAAATGGCGAACCCGGTGGCCTTCACAGTTACTCTGGACGGTCGCGTCATCGTGTGCGAAACCTTTCGCCAGGAACAGGGCGTTGAAGACAATCGCAGTCACATGAACTGGCTGGAGGCTGACCTTCAGCTGGAATCGGTGGAAGAACGCGCGGCGATGTTTCGCCGGTTCATGGGAGCCGACGTCACAAAATGGGCCGTCGAACATGATCGCCTGCGCATGCTGAAGGACACAGATGGCGATGGTGTCTTCGATCAGGACACAGTGTTCGCGGATGGCTTCAATGAGATCGTTGATGGCACAGGAGCCAGCGTCCTGGAACATAACGGTCGAGTCTACTACACATGCATCCCGAAACTCTGGAGCTTCGCGGATTCGAACAACGACGGCGTCGCGGACAGCAGCGAAGCTTTGCATCACGGCTATGGCGTTCGTGTGGCGTTTCGAGGACACGACCTGCATGGTCTGACAGTGGGACCTGATGGACGCATCTATTTCAGTCTGGGAGACCGCGGTTTCAATGTCATCACAAAAGAAGGAAAGCGTCTGAAGCGACCTGATACAGGTGCTGTCTTCCGCTGCGATGCTGACGGATCGAACCTGGAAGTATTCGCGTTCGGGCTGCGAAATCCTCAGGAGCTTGCATTCGACGATCAGGGAAATCTTTTCACAGGCGATAACAATTCTGACAGTGGCGACCAGGCTCGATGGGTCTATGTGGTGCAGGATGGTGATACCGGATGGAGAATGTACTACCAGTATCTGGACGACCGAGGTCCATGGAATCGTGAGAAGATCTGGCGACCTTTTCGTTTTGACGAAGAGACGACCGCAGTTCAGCCAGCATCCACATTGCCTCCCGTGCTGAATCTGGGAGACGGTCCTTCCGGGCTGACGTTTTATCCAGGGCTGGGATTGCCGGAACGTTATCGCAACCATTTCTTCCTGGCCGATTTTCGAGGCACAGCGGGCAACAGTGGCATTCGAAGTTTCACCGTCGTTCCGAATGGAGCATCGTTCCAGGTCGAGGACTCCCATCAGTTCCTCTGGTCCATTCTTGCGACCGATGTCGATTTTGCTCCGGACGGAAGTCTGGTTGTCAGCGACTGGGTGAATGGCTGGAATGGCGAGGGCAAAGGACGCCTGTACCGATTCACTCACGATCAGGCCGTTGCAGACGCAGCGTCACAGAGGTCTGCAGCATTCCTGGGAGGTGAAATTGCAAAGTCCGAATCTGCTGCGCTCGTGGATCTGCTGAGCCATGCGGATCGTCGTGTTCGTCAGCAGGCTCAGTTCGAACTTGTACGTCGAAACGCGTTTGATGAACTCACGACGGCCGCACGATCTGTTGGTCATGAAGTGTTGGCTCGACACGGTCTCTGGGGCTGCTGGCAGCTGGGTCTGGAATCCTCACAGCAGGCTGTCAGTGTTGGTCCCGTTCTTGCCGACGTTCTCTCTGGTAACGCAACAGATGAGCTGCAGGTTCAGGCACTGCGAGTGGTCGCGGACGTGGTGTCCCGCCACGGAAGGCTGTGCTTCGCTGACAGCGACCGTCTGGCATTACTGAACGCGGCTCGAACACTGACGGAAAGCAGGAACCTGCGAGTCGCCGGATTCGCCGCAGTGACCTGCGGGGCTCTGGGTGAGTCGGCAGATGTTGGTCCGCTGCTGACTCTGCTGAACCGGATTGACAACAACGACCCGGTGGCCAGACATCAGGCCTCGATGGGACTGCTGAGCCTTGGTCAGCGCCATCCGGGACTGCTCGAATCACTCGCCACAACGGCCGGAGCACCGGCTCGGCTGGGTGTTCTGCTGGCACTGCGTCGCATGGTGTCTCCCGTCGTTGGGTCATTCCTGAATGATGCTGAACCTCTGATTGTCGCCGAAGCCGCTCGCGCCATTAACGACGAACCCATCGAAGCGGCTCAGGGAGCACTTGCAGATCTGATTGAAGCTCCGGGGCTGGATGACAATACTCTGCGACGCTGTATGAACGCCGCCTATCGTCGTGGTCTTGCCTCAGACGCAGCAGGCGTTGCAAGAGTTGCAGCGAATGTCGCCAGGTCGGATGCGATTCGACTTGTTGCCGTTGACCTTCTGCGCACCTGGAACCAGACGCAGAAGCTGGATTCGGTGACGGGACGATGGCGTCCATTGCCACAAAGAAATGTTGATGGTCTGGATGAGTCAGTTCGTCCCTTCGTCCCGGCGATGCTGGCGGGGAATCAGGAACTCCGAACCCGAGTCGTCGAGATGGCAACGGAACTGGGGATCAGGGATATCCAGCCGACTTTGCTGGCGATCCTGCACGATACGAATCAGGATGAACAGCTTCGCCTGTCTGCCTTCAAGGCGCTGGCTCGAATGGCGGACGATGTTCCGGCCGTGCTTGAGAAAGGGCTTAAGGATCCCTCGGAACCAATTCAGCTGGCAGCCTTGGAAATGGTCACGCGGCGAGATCCCGAAAACTCTATCGAACGACTCGCGCAGCTTGCTGAATCCGGAAGTGTGAGAGCGCAGCAGACGGCCTTGCAGCTTCTGGGAACGATTCCTGGAGAGAAATCGGAAGGCGTCCTGCTGAAAGGATTTGAACGACTGGGCAACGGAACGCTGCCAACTGGCGCGGCTCTTGATCTGCTGATGGCGGCTGAAAAACAGAATTCGCCGGCACTCAGGAAGGCGATTGAAGCGTACCGTCATGCTCAAAAGGAAGCGGGCACGGTATTGGCTCTATGGAGTGACTGTAGTGACGGAGGAAACGCGGAACGTGGCAGAGCACTCTTCTTCGGTCGCAGCGCTGCCTCGTGTCGTCGCTGTCATAAGGTGAACGGCAGCGGTGGCGAGGTGGGACCTGATCTTTCAAAGATCGGCAAGGAGAAGGAACGCAGTTATCTTCTGGAGGCAATCGTCGATCCAAATGCAAAGATCGCCAAGGGTTTTGAGACCGTCATTCTGGTCACTGCAGACGGGAAGATTCATTCCGGCATTCTGAAGTCGGAAGACGAAGCCGTCGTTCAGCTCATGACTCCCACCGGCGCACTGGTGTCTGTTGCGAAGGACGAAATCGATGAACGGGCGAACGGTCAGTCGGGAATGCCCCAGGACCTGATCAAGAACATGACTCGTTCAGAGATTCGCGATCTCGTCGAGTACCTGACAACACTGCAAACCGAAAAAGCCGCCGCCCACTAACAACGTAGTGGAACTCACCAGAGTTCCTTTGCCCCCACAAATTTCCGTAGTGGAACTCACCAGAGTTCCTCATTCCCGAACAAACGCCCGTAGTGGAACTCGCCAGAGTTCCTCATTCCGCACCGCTAATGAATCCCCATCGTTCCAATGTCCGCACCAGACCCTGATCTGCTTTCGACATGGCAGTTTGAGCTTCCGACAGAACTGATCGCCAGCCGGCCTCCGGCGGAGCGAGATGAGTCGCGACTGCTGGTGGTGGATCGTGCGACGCAGTCCATCATTCATTCGGGAATCCGCGAGCTGCCACGCTGGCTTCGCGCGGGTGATCTTCTGGTGTTCAACAATACGAAGGTTCTTCCGGCACGGCTCTTCGGGTTTCGGACTGCGACAAAAGGTCGGTGGGAAGGGTTGTACATTGAACAGACATCCGACGGTCACTGGCTGATGATGTGCGAGACTCGAGGACGACTGTCTGCGGGTGAAACTATCACGGTGATCCCTGCCGGTGAATGGAATCAGGTGGCTGAAGCTGGATTTCAGTCGAGCTATTCGCGCTCTCTTGTTCTGACTTTGATTGCTCGCGATGCTGAGGGACAGTGGACTGCTCGGGCAGAGAGTTCCCTGTCCGCTGTGGACCTTCTGGAGCAGTTTGGCAGTCTGCCGCTTCCGCCATACATGGGGCGAAAGATGGCTGACGAAAATGACAGTGTTCGCTATCAGACGACATTCGCGGCAGAACCCGGAGCTGTCGCGGCTCCAACCGCCGGCCTGCACTTCAACGATCGCCTTCTGGCCCGTTGCTCGGATGCGGGGATTCATCGCAGCGAGGTGACTCTTCACGTTGGCCCGGGCACATTCCGACCCGTGACAAGTGAACGTCTGTCGGAACATCGCATGCATGAGGAATGGTGTCGGCTTCCGCAGGCATGCGCGAAGGCCATTTCGGAAACTCGCCATCGCAGCGGACGCATCATCGCCGTGGGAACGACCTGCGTTCGGACTCTGGAATCTGCCGCGATGGCCTGTTCCGATTTCCCATCTCCCTGGGAAGGCCGAACCAGCCTGTTCATCCGGCCGGGATTCCAGTTTCGCGCGGTCGACTGTCTTTTGACAAACTTCCATCTGCCAGGATCGACACTGCTTGTGCTGGTCAGTGCGATGACAGGCTACGACCTGTTGATGGAAGCGTATCGGCAGGCGGTGTCTGAAAAGTACCGGTTCTTCAGTTACGGCGATGCCATGCTGATCCTGTGAGGATGACCTGGATCCCAGAACAAACCCACCGCGAGCGGCCGGTGTCAACCGGCCGGTACAAAACAACGGTGGAGCGGAACTCTGGCGAGTTCCACTACGATTTGGATTGTTGGCCAAACAAAAAAGGGTCTGACCCGCTGCTGCACGGTCAGACCCTGAGTTCAATCAGACTGGTTCAATCCGATTAGTTCACCGTCTTGCCATCAAACTTTGACGCAGACTCGGAAGTCTTTGTCTGACCAGGAGCCGCTGAACGACTTGCAGCAGTTGGATTTGTTGGGACGGCGCGGCCGCTGGATTCGCCTTCAGCAACCTGCTGATCGGCCTTTGGTGCCCAGCCGGCCACTGACCAGGTTGGATATTCATCAGCGACGCTGGATGCCAGGTCCTGAAGGGTTTCCATCAGCTTCTTGTTCGTCATGTCACGATTCGTGATGACTCGCTGCATTACAAATCGCTTGTTCGTTGGAATGTACGCGAAGAACTTGCCATCGCCGAGTCGGTCGTTGGCGGCCAGCATACGCAGCAGCGCGGTACGAGGCACTTCGCTTGCAGACTGTGGAATCTGGTCGAGCCATGCCATGACCCAGACGTCTTCTTCATTGCGGCTCAGAACCGCTGACATGGAGAACTTCCACTCTTCACCACGGTAGCTGGTCTTAAATGCAAAGTCGTAACGCTGTTCAGTCTTCGTTGGCTTCAGGCCAACTGCGGACAGCATGTCACCCAGTTCCGCTTCCGAAATCTGGCCGGGCAGCTTTGCTGCCTTCACTTCTGTTTTTTCGTCCTGAGCAGACACGCTCCATACACCGCCAAGAACCAGCAGTGCTGGCAGCAGGACAGCACTCAACGCTTTCATGATTCACTCCCTCGAATCGAATCAGCATTTTTTGCCGAAGACACCGGATGCATTCGAACGCACGAATTCAGCCTGCTGTTCCATGTCAGGCCGCTTCGAGGTGGTCTTTGACGGTCGCGGAAGCCTCCGGAGAAGCTTCGAAACTAGTCTTTTTCCAGCTCCACAAGGTACTTGAGGCAGATCTGGGACCACGTTTCAAATTCATCCAACTTGCGCACCAATTCTGACGGTGGTGCGAATCCTGCGTTGATCATCGACTTTTCACGCGGTCGAACTTTGGGATTGTCGAGTTCGAAAATATGAACAATGCCGAGATGAACTTTTCCCACTTCGGTTTCATCGTCATTGATTAAACCGATGCAGTCTTCTGTCCACCCCGTTTCCACATCCACTTCTTCGTCGATTTCCCGACGCATCCCTTCAAGGTACGGAGACAGTTCACCGTCAAGATCCAGCGTGGAGACGTGACCTCCGACGCCCACAGACCATTTGGCATGCAGCCGGGCTTCACCCTGCGCTGTTCCTCGCTGGTAGTGGAAAATCTCACCATTGCAGCGAAACACGCAGTAAGGAATCAGCTGCTTGAACGAGGGATCTTTTTCCATCTCCGGGCGAGGACGATAGCTGGCATGCTGAGGGTCCAGAATGGCGTCAAGGTACTTGTCAACGTCTTCACAGAAGCCCTGAAAATGTCCGACCTGATGGAACACCGGAGTTGGAATGACAAGTACGTGTTCAACTGACATAGCGTCGCCAGATTCCCGGTTGAAAGTGTTTCGTTGGGCCAATGAACTGTTGCGGCGTCGAAAGATCCTGAGCGTTCCGCACCGTCGCCGCGCGGATTCACGGCAATGTAGTTTCGCGCAGAGGAATTTCTACCGCACGATGAACGCCGATTTCGCATTCCGAAGTGAAGAACTACGGCTGTGCTTTGACGTCGCCGGACGACGGAAGCGGATTGGCTGGCAAATATTCCTCGCGACTCACCATGCCATCCCTGTTGACGTCGCGGAGGCCGAACCAGCGATCGGCTTCCTCCTGCTGCCGACCAACTCGAAACTCTTCCGGTGACAGCATGCCATCCTGATTCGTGTCGAGACGCTGAAACATGCGGGATCGGTCATTGTTCTGATTCTTCCGGTTCCCTCGTCCTTCACCCGATTGTGCGCCACCGGATTCTCCATCTGCAATCGCAGGAAGCGGCAGATAATCGAAGTCGAGGATCATCTTTTCGGCGAGCGCGATTCGCAGTTCTCTTTCCACTGTGGCCAGATCCGGCGTGCCGCTCAGATTGTTCAGCTCCGATGGATCCACGTCGAGGTCGTAGAGTTCGTACACAGGACGCGGACTTGTGAAGTACGTGGATCTGAGGTTCTCGGGAAGAGTCCCGTCGGCAAAGGCCTGCTTCATCTCCGTCCAGCCTGCTCCTCCGGCACTGTCCACCGGCGAGTACGGAATCCATGGAGTGCAGTTGTAGATCAGCTTATAACGATCTGAACGCACGGCGCGGGAAAGATCGTATCCACTGCTGGAGATGTTGACGGTCACCGGCGCACTGCCATGCGGACCTCGTTCCACAAACACGTACTTTCGAGGCGTCCAGGATTCCTGTTGTTTCAGCAGCGGAAGAAAGCTCCTTCCCGATATCCGTTCAGGAACAGGCACACCGGCGGCTTCCAGCAGCGTCGGGGCCAGATCTTCTCCGCTCAGAAGGTCACGAGATTCTCGTCCCGGAAGCACAACGCCAGGCCATCGCATAACAAACGGAACGTTGGAGCCGGGATCGTACAGAGATCCCTTGCCATGGGGCAGCGCTGCTCCGTTGTCCCCCGCAAAGACGACGATCGTGTTGTCCTGCAGCCCGCGGTCTTTCAGAAGGCTCAGCACCTTGCCAACTGTCTGATCAACCCGATTGATCTCAGCACAATAGTCTGCGAACTGTTCTCTCACGCCGGGAAGATCGGGCCAGTGCGAGGGAAGTTTCAGCGTCGCCGGATCCGGCCGAAACTCTGCCGGGGCATTCCATGCGTGATGAGGATCGCTGAAATTCACCCACAGGCAGAATGGCTTTCCTTCGGGACAGGACTCAAGAAATTCACTCGCCTGCTGGACCGCTTCGGTGTCTGAGCCCTGCTTCACGAAATCAAAGCGTTCCTGAAATGTCCTCATCTGATGCTGCGTCATCAGTTCAGCAACAGCCGAGCCACTGCGCTGACCAGAACCGTCAAGATGGTAACTGCGTCCACATACGCCAACGTAGTATCCCGCTTCCTTTCGCAGCACTTCAGGAAACGTAACTTCATCCCGGGCGAGTGCCGATGAGAATCGAGTGATCCGGGCGGCGACTGGAGAACGTCCGGTCAGATACGCGGCTCGTGACGGTACACACTGAGGCGCTGCCGTGAAGAACCGGTGAAACTTCATGCCTTCCGCGGCCAGCTGCTGGAGCACCGGAGTCTTCACGTTCGAATCGTCGTAGCAGCTGAGGTACGGATAGCTGTGGTCATCACTGAGCAGAAACAAAATGTTCGGATGCTCGCCGCAGAACCCCTGTGAGACCGCGAAAAAACACAGGATGCACAGAGAGAGAAGTTGTTTCATCGAATCGAGTTCTCCGTTTGTGGACGGCAAAGTCATGACCGGGAAATGGCCGCGAAGTGTCAAATAGCGTACGTCCACGCCTTGTCGCCATCAATCACCCGGAATGCGAGCATGGATTGGCGTACGATGTGGCAAAATGGCAGCACTCGTGAAAAGACTCAGAAGAAGACTGTTCCGATCGGGACCAGATTGCGGACCAGGGAATGAGTTCGCTAGACTGTTCGCCTCTGATTCCTGTGGAGCCAAGCATGGCGGACAGTTCATCCAGACGAGATCCTCCTGAATCATGGCGAGTTTGCCGAGGCCCGGCGAACTGGTTCACGTTTCGCTGTCCGGAAGAAGTGGACGTTTTTCAGAATCAGACGCTGATCGAATTACGTCGCCAGGTCCCCAGTCACAAAGCCGACGAAAGCCGCGAAGCAGAACGCCCTGCTCTACTGTCGATGGTCGCCTGGTGGGATGAGTCCTCTTCGGAAGACGGACACCGCCATACGCCGGATTTGTCGCTTCTGTTTCCGCAGGTTGTTTCGCTGCATCCTCAGCCGCCTCTTCCAACAATCGTCCGGAACGAAGTCTGGTCGGGGATTTCGCGGCGGCCGCGAAGTGGCTGCTGGCTGGCGCGTGTCTTTGGTCGGAGACCTCATTATCAATGGAGGCTGTGGACTTTCCGACATGGTCGACTAACGATCGTTGCGACCGTTCAGTCGGCCGACCGTCGGCCACTCTCCGCTGACCAGCTGGCATTGTGCGAAGCGGTGCTGGTATCACTGGAAGTCGCAGATCAGCCCGCATGGCCGCCGGACATTTTTCTCAAGCAGGTTCTGGAGCTCGCACGACAGCATTTCCCTCTGTTGCAGGCTTCCGCCGCACGAGGGTTTTCTGTGAAGCTTGGGCACAGTGAAATTGGTTTGTCGAATTTTTATCGGATGTATCTGCAGCAGCCCGATCAGTTTCGCCGGATCATGCTGCCTGGACTGACTTCTGTGGTACGCCTGCAGGAACTGAGTCCTCAGCAGTTGGTGCCGACTCTGGAAGAAGTCCGCACACGCATTCTGCCAATGCTGTCAGCCGATGATGATCAGCGTAATGACGAACGTATCCGTACTCCGTGGGTTGGCGGACTGTCGATCGGGTACGTTGTGGATGAAGATGATTCCTATCGCTACGTCCAGGGACAGATGCTTCAGACATGGTCCATTTCCCACGACGAGCTTCATGACATCGCCATCGAAAATCTTCAGCGCTATTCGTCAGACAATCCTCTCGAAGTCACCGTGATGGGGGATGAGGATACGCCTCGAATGATGATGCCTGTCAAACCCGATGCCTACAACTGCTCCCGAATTCTGGATCCGCAGTTTCACAGCCGGCTTCGCAGCATGTTTGGTCCCGAATTTGTCGTTGGTGTTCCGAACCGCGATTTCTTTGTTGCCGTATCGCTGAAGGAAAAGGATCTCATCGAACAGGTGCGCAACCGAGTGAAGGATGATTTCTCCACAATGCACCACCCGCTGACTCGCCGACTTCTGCTGGTCTCGGCGGATGGCGTCAGTGAATTCTGTGAAGCGTAAGCCAACGTGGTGGAACGCACGATTGTCTTTGCCGGTGGAGGTTCCGGAGGGCACTTGTTTCCGGCTCTCGCTGTAGCCCGGAAGATGCTGGAACGACGCAATTGCGATCGTGTTTTGTTTCTGACAAGCGCACGCGACATTGATATTCACATCATGTCTCAGGCCGTCCGGGAAACACCCTCCATCCAATGGGTACCCGAGATCCCGTTTCCTGCCGGACGAAGCATTCGAAGATTGATGGCGTTCCCCGCCGTGATGTTGAAGGCTCGAAAAGCAGCACTCCGAATTCTGAAGGAGTTTCGACCTTCGCTGTGCGTCGGAATCGGCGCGTTTGCCAGCGTGGCTGCATCCATCGTCTGCGCTCGACGCGGAATTCCTCTTGCGCTGATGGAACAGAACGTCGTCCCTGGCCGTGCCACGCGGTTTCTTTCCCGGTACGCAGACCTTGTCCTGGCAGGACTGCCCATTGCCGATCCTGAGTCGAGCGGAATTCGATGCCCGGTTGTGACCACCGGCGTTCCGGTTCGCGCATCGATCTCAGCACTCACAGACTTGAGGCTGGCAGACTCGGGGCCAGCAGACTCTGCATTGCCAAAAGTCGCCAGCGAACGAACACGTTCACAAAGATCCCTGCTGATCGTTGGCGGCAGTCAGGGAGCCACCACGCTGAACGAACTTGTCAGTCACGTCGTGACGGACTCGCAGGTTCTTCCGGAAGACTGGACTGTGACACATCAAACCGGGCAGCGCGACGCTGAGCACTTTCGGACTTTGTATGCATCACGCACCAGCATTCAGGCACACTCGTTTGTGCAGATGGATGAGGCTCTGCGGACGGCCGATCTGGTGATCAGTCGCAGCGGTGCGGGAATGCTCGCAGAAATCGCATGCGCGGGAGTGGCTTCGATACTGATTCCGCATCCGACATCTTCCGGACACCATCAGTTGCGTAATGCGGAGTACTTTCGTGATGCCGGTGCAGCATCGCGGATTGAGCAGAACAGCAGACTCGCCAGTCAGACGCTCGCCAATGCTCTCCACGACCTGGCTCATGATTCGGGACGTCGTCAGGCTCTGGGACAGAACGCACGAAAACTTGCCCGCCCTGAAGCAGCCAGTTGCGCGGCAGATGCGCTGTTGACGCTGATCACAAACAACAAAAAAGGCACGCCATCGTAAACGGATGTCGTGCCTTCATTTCATTGAATCAGGTCAATTACTTTGCGCCAGGCCAGCGTTCCCACCAGGCTTTGAACAGTGACCATTGAGCTTTCAGGAAGGCCTTCTGGCTTGGGCTGAGTGCATCAGTGGCGTTCAGCTGGTACTCGTATTCCGAATGGCCTTCAAGAACCATCAGATACTTGTAGTAGAGAACCAGGTCCGGGCCTTCGTCGAATGTCGAGAGAACCTTCAGCGCATCATCCAGCTCTGCGGCCAGCCGTCGTGCTTCAACATCGCCGGCCGCTGCTTTTTCGCACAGGGCAATCAGACGCAATACCTGTTTCGGCAGAGCATTTCCGACGCCGGTGATTGCACCAACAGCACCACAGCGGACGAATCCGTGAAAGACCTGAGTATCCACGCCGACCATCAGAGCCAGAGTCGGATCACCGCTCGTGATATGCTCGGCCGCGTAGCTCAGCGAATCGGAACCCCCGAATTCCTTAAACCCGACAAGGTTGGCATGGTCCTTGCGAAGATCAAAGAACAGCGGCGCTTTAGTCTCGAAGCCATAGTAGGGACTGTTATAGATGACCGCCGGAATCTTCTCCGCCGCTTTCAGGATGCCGGCAAAGTGGGCTCGCTGTGCCGCGGGTGACGTTCCGCGAGAAAGGACTCTGGGAATGACCATCAGCCCCGCCGCGCCTACGGACTGAGCATGAGCGGCATGCTCGGCAGCAAGTCGAGGATTCTGAGCGCCGGTTCCGACCACCACGGGAACTCCCGCTTCGCACAGGCGGCGAACACCTTCCTGCCGCTGAGCATCCGTCAGCAACGGCCAGTCGCCCATCGAACCGCAATACACCACCGCTCGCATCCCGGCTGCGATCAGAGACTGTCCGGTCCGCACCAGCGCGTCAAAATCCGGTACCCCGGCTTTGGAACAAGGTGTCATCAACGCGGGAATGCAACCACGAAACACACTGTTATCAACCATGAATTTCCCCTGAACCTGTCTTCAAAAAGGCACTTGATCGCCAAAAGATGGGCGATGAAGGCGATCGGTGCCCGTACCGACGCAGATGTTACTCAACAAAAATCGCTTGGCCAGCACTTTCATCGTGTTCTGACAAATGGTCAGCAACCGGAACCCGGGATCATGTTCCCGGCAACTGCTGGCACATGTGAGCGACTCGGTCAACCAGAGGCACGACTTTGGGGAAATACAGCGTCGTGCAGGCATGCGCCTTGCGATGAACGTCCAAAGCTTCCTGTGAGGCCCACTGCTCCACCAGGAAGAACGTTCCCGCTTCTCCCTGAGACTCATAAGCCTCAAAGTGAATGCACCCAGGCTCCTCACGCGACATCAGAATCTGCTGAGCCAGTAACTCGCGCAGGAGCGGAAGGTTTTGCTGGTCCTTAATCTTCAGGACGACAACGAGATCAACCATGGGATTCTCCGAATGTTCAGAGGTGTTCGCGGGAGATGGGCATCACTCCCCGGAACTCCACGACAGAATGCGGACACAATTCGATCGCAACAGCGTCAATGAACGCGGATTGTGACAGGACGTACGTCCCTTGGAAAACGAAGCCACTGCGCTGGCTGTTGAGCAACTCCAAATCGGGGAATCAGTCTCAGGGCTGGCCAGAACGCGTCACATTCGCCGAGCCAGCAAGGCTGCGAGTTTCATTTCAGTGCATACACTTCGCGAACCTCCACAGCTCCGACGTGGACGCCGGGATGTTCGGATGCGATCTTCAGTGCTTCAGCCCGGTCCTTTGCGTAGATGAGATAATAGCCGCCGAGGACTTCGCGAGTTTCCGCGAATGGCCCGTCGGTAATCAGGCGACGGCCTTCGCGGATTCGGACGCTGGTTGCGGTCGTCGTTGGATGCAGTGGCGATGCAGAAATGAACTGACCATCTCGGTCCAGTCGTTGCGTGATACGTACGGCCTGTTGAATTGCCATCGAATGAACCTCAGGCCCTGCGTTCATCCAGTGCTGTTCATCGTCGTAACACAGAAACATGAACCGAGTCATACCGGGTGGCGTTTCGCTCATCAGTTTCGCCGGTGGCAGGTTGTCCGTTTCTCGAATGGGACGTATCTCAACAGTCCCCTTGTGAACGGGCGGCAACCGACTCGCGACCGCGATCGCTTCATCAAGATTATCGAGTTCAAGGATGTAGTAGCCTCCCAGCTGTTCAACCGTCTCGGCGAAAGGCCCTGTCGTGATCTGGCATTCACCGTTTCGAACACGCACCGTTTCGGCTGTGCTTACAGGATGCAGCGGAGCCGCGGACAGGAACTTTCCAGCAGCCGCCAGCTCCTGACAGATGCTCATCGACTTCTGAGTACACGCGGTCCATTCCTCCGGAGTCCATGCAGATTCCGGACTGTAGATCAGAAACATATATTTCATGGCAGGATCCTGCTTCAGAACTTCTGACGACATCTCAGACGGATGTGGGCTTTGGATCTGCTGATTGGCCGAACGCCAGCTTAAAGATCACAGGATGTCTCAACCCGAGAGCGACCCACATCCACACGCCCATGATGATCGGAAAGAACCACGTGTCGCTGACTCGAAGATGAGTCCACAACGCTCCGCCCAGATACGCCGTTGTCAAAATGGCTCCCAGAAATCCTGTTCGCGGGATGAGGAACAAAGCCACGACGGTAATCTCAATGACGCCGACTGTGGGAAGCAGCGACACCGGAATCTGAAGCTTCTCCATCATCTCGGCCTTGCCCGGGAAGTCGAAGAATTTTCCGCTTCCGCTGCCAACGATCATGAAGGCTCCGAAAATGACTGACATCACCCAGCCGGTGATGCGTTGTGATTTCGCTGACATCAAAAACTCCTGGTTGACTTTGTCTTGAACTGCTTGACCGCAGGAAGCGTATCCCTTTGCAGTCGAATTGTCTGCTTCCCAAACGCAGTTAACAGCGAACGGCCATCTCGATCATCGCGACCTCGATTTTCTTCATCTGCATCGTGTTTCAGCTTCGACACGATTCACTGTAATCCGGCATGTCGAGCGTCTCGGGGTTTCGAATAAACCACGCTTGATTGTTCATCGGATTGAACGGGATTGAGATGTGTTCGTGGACCACTTTCCACTGGCCGTAGATCCGCTGATATCCGACGGTGACTCGCATCCACGTTTGACCGCTGGAATGGTCCGCCGGAACGGGCACAAAGTGATGCAGACCGTGCATGATGGCCGTGTCGCCCGCGACGTGAATGACGACATCACGGTGCTCTGAGCGGAATTGGTCTGGGAAGTAGGGGAGGCAGTGACACCACGCCTGTCGGATCGCCTCGCGGCCAATCACCTTGTACGGCGGAATCGCATCGAACATCACGGCATCATCAGCATAGTCTGCCACCAGAGCGTCGGCATTCTTTGCCTCCAGAGCCGTAGTCCATCTGGCCACCAGCCGCCGAATGGCCGCTTCGTCGTCGGACATTGACGCATTGCGAGCTTCCAGCGCTTTCGCTTCGTCTGTCAACTGTCCTGAAGGATCGCTCGATGCAAAATCCTCCATGCCATAACACGGACGAATCTCAATATCCGAATCCTCCAGCATGGGATTCGGGCACTTCTTCACCCACTCAATGGCTTCCTCGACCGACGCAACGTCCCACATCCAAAAGCCGGCCACGAGTTCGTTTGTTTCGGTGAATGGACCGGTTGTCACAATTCGGTCAGGCCCGCTGAACCGAACGCGAATCCCCTGCGAGCTTGGCTTCAGCCCTTCGCCGGCCTTCATGATCCCGGCATTGACGAGGGATTCATTGAACTTCCCCATATCGGACAATAGCTGTTCGCCGGGCATTTCACCCGCTTCCGAGCTTCTTGTGGCTTTGACCAACACCGCGACCTTCATATTCCGCTCCTGAACGTGTTTTCCTTCGAGTCTTCGTCAGCTTTTTCCCGACGAGCCGACAAATAGTCGAACGAGAACAGGTGAAATCGACAGGCTGGCAAAGGAATTTCAAAAGCCCGACCTTTTGAGACAAAACTCTCGACAGTCGTACTTGTACTCAGTGGAACGGCACTCGTACTCGAAAGAATCGCGATGGCAGGACCGACTCCTGCAGCACACGCCAATTCAGCGGTGCAGCCCAATTCTGTTTCGTTTGAACTGCTCCGAGTGGCCGTAGGTTGTTGCAGGTTCAATCGGTACTTCGCAAAACGTGAGTGCGGGGAGACCGCTGTCGCTATAAAGGATGTTGTCCGGACTCCAGTGTGCGCTGTCCAGGTACGTCAGTGTCTTTGAATCTGTTGGCTCGCGGAGCTTCAATGTAATTCGACCTCCGTTGACGGATCCGGAAACGATCTGCTTTGGTTCGCCCTCCAGATGAAATTCACTGATCAGGCTGTCTGACCATTTCATGTTGTAGCCAAAATCTACCTCGATCTCATCACGCCGATCGGAGGTGAATCGAACACTTCGGACATTGGGTGCGTCAAAAGGCGGTGTGAATCTGTGATAGATGTGGTACTGAATCATCGGATGGAGAAGTCTCGCAAACTCCGCGTATCCGGCTGCGGGAAAATGGCAGCCACCAGGCGGCTTGATCCCCAGTGTTGGAATGATGCTCAGGTTGGAGAACATCTGCGGCAACGTTCTCTGCACTTCTCGCAGGCGGTTGTCTGACCCGTTTACTCCCATGGCACAGGCTTTCGGCCAAATCTGAAACATGTAGTAATGATTGACGTTCGGGTAGTCTTGTTTCCAGCTGGCCGCGAGATCGACGAAATACTGTTGATAGGTTTCGTAGCCGTAGCCTCCTGATGGCCCGTCTGCCCCCTGATCGTTTTCGCCCTGGTGCCAGATGATAGCGCGAACACCGTGCGCCAGCCCGGCCTGCCGTGCCCGCCACAGAAGTCGGCCGTAGATGGTTTGAACATCTGTGGGATCCGCTTCGTTTCTCTGGTGCTGATCAATGCGTGTTCCCCCGACAGCTCCATTGAGAATGCAGATTGGGACCTTTTCGCTTTCCACCAGTCGACGACCCAGTTCCAGTCCCCAGTAACCAATTTCTGACTTGCCGCCGGAACTGCGAGCTTCCGCGGCCGCCCAAAGTTCAAGGCGCGATCCATTGGGGTCTCCTGCAGTGGCACCGAATGTTCGAACCCACTCGGAAGGCTTCAGAGGATTCTCCTTTCCGAAGTCCGTTGCAACAGCGTTTGACTGTCCGCAAATCAGGTACACGTCCCCGCAGACAAGGTCGTGCGCTGAATGCAAAATCGTTTCCTTGTCCCCTGATTTCGTGCCAAACTCGGTGCGATACTTTACGAGCCCCGGCTTGATCTTTGCAGTTACTCGATAGGTTCTGTCGGCACCAGGCACGGCGGTTTCGACGGCAAATGGCTGGTCATCCGCGAAGACTCGGACGAACACCGAATCGGCGGCGTCTTTGAGCGTGCCCGCGTAGACCACGGTGCCAAACGAAGGATCGTGCGTCATCCCTTCACGTGCGATGAACTGGTGATCCTGAGGTTGCTGAGATGCGATTTCCGGTTCGGGGATCCATGGATCCTTCGAGGGAGGAGGTTCGATCACTTCAATCGTGATGCTGTGAGTAACCGCCGCGCCGCCGTTATCGATGGCCGCAGTGACTTTTGCCTTTCCGCTGCCTTGTGAGCGTGTCAGAAGCAGCCGTCCATTCTCGGTTTTTCGGATGACGGCGATATCTTCAACCGTCCAGGTGATATGAACTTCGCCCGCTCCCTTAGCCTGCATCTGAGCGAGGTTGGAAATGCGAGGAATGACTTCGATGGGTTGTCGACCATCCCATTTCGCTGGTGCTTCAAGCGTGAATTCCGGTTCCGGAATATCATCGCGAACGCTGATGCTGGTTTCATGAACCTTCACACCGTCTTCGTAGATCGCTTTGAAGACGACAGACGTCGGAGGGCCAGCTTGTGATTGGTCCGGGCTGCCTAATGCGACTGCCGGAATTCGGCCGGCGTGCAGCGTGTATGAAAACTGATTCGTCGCAACGATTGATTCCTGTCCGCCGCGTTTTTCGATCCACTGAACCTTTTGAGCACCTCCCGCTTTGGCGGTGATTGTTGCAGACTCGTTCTCTGACAGGACGAGAGCTTTCTCTGAAACAGAGAATTCATTTCCGGGCTGTACGAGATGGCCCACGAGCGACTGGTTGGGTTTCTGGTTTTCGTATTGCAGTCGGATCCATTCCGGAGAACGAACCACACTGGAAACTCTCACTTCATCAAGGTCGCCGTCAAAGTCAAAGTTGTTGTACCAGCCACCGAGATACATGCGACTGGGTTTGCGGATGTTCAGCGGGCCTCCATCTGTCGTGTTTGTGCCATCCAGTTTTCCGTTCACGTAGATCCGTGCTTCGCCGTTTCGGTACGTGTGGACAACATGCGTCCATGTGTCGAGTGGAATGCGGCCCGCACTTTTGACGTTTCCACCTGAAAAGTAACAGTCCATCTGCATGTGAGGCGGGCTGCGAAACTGCATCACAACTTTTCCCTGCGCCTGTTCATTGCCCCAGCCTACCAATGTGGCGTTGGTCCTGGCCGGACGGAACCAGATCTCGGTGCTATGGTCATCAGATCCTGTTGGAAGCAGGTCGATGAATTCCCCCGGGGAGATTCCCTTCCCTGGTTCGAAATGCCGGGCTCCTCCGGCAACGCCTGCAATTGGCGTGGTGCCCGTGTCTTTTCCCGAGAGAGCACCAGCCACGTCGTGCGATGAATCATTCATGTGCCAAACGGTGACATAGCCGTTCGATGCATTGAAGACCGCCGCACCATCGGATTGACTCTTTGCGGCTGAGTTTCCCCAGAACGCTCGAATTGGCTGCCGCGAGTTTCCGTGCACAACCGGCATGCGCACCCAGATGTCGGCGACGCCCCGGTCTGCATTCCACTCTTCAATCTGGAAGGCGAGAGGCTGGCCGGACTCGGAAACAAACCGGATATCTGCACCATCTTTGCCGGCCTGAGAGAAATCAAAACTCTCGGACGTCAGCCGAACCAAAACAGGAAACTGCTCAACACTCGTTCCGTCCGGCAGATGTGCGCCGTCGGCTGTTGTCAGAAGCCAGATTGTCCCGTTGTACTTCCAATCGCCATATTCGAACTTTGGAGTGACTTCCGCCTGAGTCTGCTTCTCGGACTTCACAGCCTTTTGTGCGCCCCAGAGCGTTCCGAGCAACTCAAACATTTCCGGGTCATGCTTCTTCAGCTCTTCCTGAGTGAACGGAAAAAAGTCATTCGTGGAAAAGAACGCTTCACTGCATTCCGCAAAGTACTCCATCGGGTTCGACATTGCATACGCGCGCACACGGGCACTTCGGCCATCTCCAAAACGCTGTTCGACGCTGTCGTAGAGAGTGCTTGCCTTAGCCCGTTCAAAAGCGGAAGCGACCTCCTTGTTGCCAAACCCGTCCTTCAGAACTCGATCGTGGTATCCGTGAGCCAGCTCATGCAGCGTAAAGTTCGGCATGCGCTTCGTTTCCTGTTCGAAGATCCGCACATTGGTGAATTCGACACCCTTTGCCATTTGAGGATCGCGTTTGTTGTCTCGCAGCCAGCCTGCACCGGGATGGTATTCCGCACGAGGAGGCACGCCGGGATATTCGGGAGAGAACCAGAGCGGGATCTTTTGGAGTTCCTTCACCGCCGGGGGCGGTACGACTCGGACAATTTCTTCAAGCTGCTTGGTGAGCGACTTAACGGTGACCGTGATGGCATCAGGATCCTGCTTCAAAAGATCCTCGCGAATGTGGACGGTCCAGCCCAGAATCGTCTGACTCTGATACGTCGGCGAGCTTTCGTCTGAATGAACAGGGCCTGACGACAAAAGAAGCAGAATTCCAGCAGCGATCACAGAAGCAGCATGTCTCATCGTACCATCCCGGTTTCTCTTCAGTGCGGCAAATCGAAAGCTCACCGCTACCGGCAGTGTAACGTAGTGGGACTCGCCAGAGTTCCTCATCAGGAATGAAAACTGTGGGATCTCTGGCGAGATCCACGACATTCGGATTCACCGCACTGCCGGACACTAACCGCGGCGATGGACCGGCGCCTATCGTTACGCATAGACTGCCGCCTTCAGTCACTGTTCCTGCCGCGCTGATCCTTCCCCCACTTGAAGGACTGTCCCATCATGTCACTTCGCCGAGTTTCTGTTGGTGTCCTGGTTGCTTTGGTCTTTGTGAACAATGCTACGGCTGATGCACAGGAAGTCTCCGAGAAGACCGTGCATTCCAGAAAGTGTTTTGTTCTAAAGTCAAAGCATGTGGAAGTCGCCGTTACTGAAATCGGCGGTCACATGGCGCCGGTGACGTTCTATCGAGATTCCGACAAGCCGGTTCAGCCCTATCACGTCAGCCCGTGGCAGGATGAGCCGGCCAGTTCGATGCCGGCCCCGGTGCTTGTTTCACTTCGAGGTGATTTTTTCTGCATGCCATTTGGTGGCAACCAGACGGCTTTGGGAAATGAGCAGCATCCGCCGCACGGCGAAGTGGCAGGTTCCCCGTGGAAGCTGGAACCGTCACGCCATTCGAACGATGTGTCCACGATGGTGCTGACGTTCGAAACAAAGGTGCGAACCGGCAAGGTCACCAAAGAGCTTTCGCTTGTTGATTCGCAGAATGTGGTTTACACGAAGCACACGATTGAAGGATTTGATGGCAGAGTTCCACTGGGTCATCATGCAACACTGGCGATGCCCGACAAAGAAGGGTCCGTTCGATTGTCATCCAGCTCGATTCGATTCGGCATGACCTATCCTGGGCTCTTCAGCGATCCAAAGCTTCGGGAATACCAGGCGATGCTTCCCGGCGAAAAATGGACAAGCTTCAGTGAGGTTCCTCGAGCATGGAAGAATCAGAACAACGCTGACGTAAGCCGACAGCCGGGGCAACAGGGGTTTGCTGACCTGGTTCAGATTTTCAACGAGGCACCGGAAAAGACCGGTGGAGTTGCATGGATGACGGCAACCAACTCGGAAGCTGGCTATGTGTGGTTCTCTCTGAAGGACCCCGCGGTGCTGAACAGTACGGTCTTCTGGATGGAGAATCGGGGCCGACATAGCCATCCCTGGAACGGTCGCAACAATTGTCTGGGACTGGAAGATGTCACTGCTTACTTCGCGGACGGCCTTGTGGCATCCATGGAATCGAATGTGATCAATCAACAGGGGATCGCCACCACGATCGAGCTCTCGAAGTCTCACCCAACGACGATCAATTACATTCAGGGCGTTGCTAAGGTCCCAGCAGGCTTCGATGTTGTGACGAAAGCAGATTTCGCGGCCGGTCAGGTCACCTTTTGGTGCGGTGATCAGTCTGTCGTTGTCCCGGTACGGCATGAGTTTCTGCGCACGGGGAAGCTGTAGAGCGTCGAACGAATATCTTCTGTTCCTGATTGGTTCAGAACCAGCCGCCACAGCCAGTTGTTGCGTTTCGTCAACACGCAGGACGCCCCACGTGTTCAATTCCCTTAGCTCGCTGAACAATCGCGTGTTAAGACACTGAGCGCCTTCTGTTGCGATGCTGCAACGTGCAGAAAATCTGACTTTTTGCCAGAAACCACCACCCGCACACTTTGCGAGTGGAAACACTGAGTTTGTCTGGTGTTGCCGAACTGAAACAACACCGTTGTGTTTTCCATGGCATGCCGAATGCCTAAAGGGAGTTCAGATCCGGCCGAAGACGACGACTCACAGCGGGGAGTGACTTCGGTCAAGCATCGTACATCTGGGAGCACAGGGCAGTTCATGGGACCTGCCTGACCTCTCAACGGATAATACTCCTGAAAGGCCTGTCATGTTGAAGTCTCTGTGGAACGATGAAGCTGGTGTTATTCTGTCAGCCGAGCTGGTACTGATCGGCACCATCCTGGTCATCGGGATGATTGTTGGTCTTGTCGAACTGCAGTGTGCAGTTGTTGCCGAACTCAGCGACCTGTCAAGCGCGATCGGAAATCTGGACCAGTCTTATCAGGTCTCCGGCATGGCCAGCTACAAGCAGAATGGTCGTACGAAGGCTCGCACCTACGGCGCGTCTTACAGCGACTTTGCTGACGCCTGCGACTGCGACAGCAACATGATGCTGGTCTGCAATGACCCAGGCGAAACCCAGAAGTAAGATCTGCGACTTCCTGAACGCATGCAAGACCCCGATCTTTGATCGGGGTTTTTCGCATTGATGCAGGAATCTGTCGTGGGTCTCGCCAGAGATCCGGCGACTTTCACTGATGTTGGGAACGGTTGATGATGGGAACTCTGGAGAGTTCGACTACAACTCGGTAGTGAAAGGATCTCTGGCGAGATCCACTACAACGATGACTCAGGTGATCGCCAGTAGAGTCAGCAGAGAGACATTGAAAAATGGAATGTGCATTCTCCCGCATCATTGTGACAGGAAATGACCGAGCCTCATTTCTGCATAATTTTTGTACGAACAACATTCGTGCACTGGAACCGGGAAAAGCGGTCGAAGCATTCTTCACGGACGTTCGCGCGAGAGTGCTTGGCTTTGGGTACGTGATCGCTCATGAATCCCGCCATGAAGTCTGGCAGGCCGGGGCATCTCCGGAGCGTTTGTTCAAGCATCTTTCACGTTACGTGATTCGTGAAGATGTCCAATTCCTCGTCCCGGACCACGATCAAGTGTCCATTTTGCGTCTGGAAGACAATTCTGGTTCGGAAGCACTGCCGAGCGCCGTGGCGGGTTCCGGCGACCTCGAAATGATGCTGCGTTTTTCCTGGAGCGGGCATTCTCTGGTGGCCGTCACAGGCCAGTATTCGGCCCCGTCAGAAGAACTGACCAACGTTCTGCAGTCGGCCCGGCCCGTCACGATTTCAGAGTTCAATGCACTGCGAATTGCCGAACGATTTCCAGTGGCCGGCATCGACATGACCGATGAGCATCTGGCACCGGAGGGCGGACGAAACGCGACCGCGATTTCTTACACCAAGGGGTGTTACCTGGGCCAGGAACCGATCGCCCGCCTGGATGCCATGGGACATGTGAACCGCCTGCTGAAATGTCTGAAGGTCGACGGTAACGTCAGCCTGCAGGGGGCTGAGGTTCAGGCAGAAGCAGGAACAACCCTGGGTGTCATCTCGTCGTCTTCAAATGCCGGCGACACCTCGCATGGTCTCGCCATTCTGAAGCTTGCTCAGCCGGCAAAATTCGTGGTGTTGGCTGGCGGGACAAAATTGGACGTGTCCTCGGTCGAATAGACCTGAACGTTTGCCGGAGAGCAGCGTGCATCCGGAAACTGGCACTGAATGAGCCGGGCGGCATTTCCGTTTGGGATTTGAACGAGCCTTCGCTAGCATGAAGGTCTCACCGTCGGCGATTCAGCATTCTTCACTGAATGCCGACCAGTTCCGCCTGCCGGAGTCGATCCATGCTACAGCCGATTCGATTCACACAGTTGCTGCTGTGTTTTTCTCTTGCCGTCCCGTTCATTTCCGAAGTCGCAGCCCAGCAGGTTCGCCCTGTGCCACCCGACCATGTGGAGCGTGCAAAGAAGGGGATGGCCCTGTTCAAATCGGATGTTCGCGACATCCTTCTGAAACACTGCTTTGATTGTCACGGGGGCAAGTCCGTCAAAGGCGATTTCAACCTGGCCACTCAGGAGAAGCTTTCGGAGAGCGGCTTCGCGGGTGAGTCGGCAGACGATAGTCAGCTGATTGCCGTTGTTGCTCACACCGCTGAGCCTCATATGCCGTTCAAACTTCCGAAGCTTGCCGAATCGGACATTGAAAAGCTGCGAACATGGATCAATCTCGGGGCTCCCTACGACAAGCCACTGGGCGATGTTGTGGAGAAGCCAAAGACGGAGATGCAGGTTACGGATGAAGACCGAAAATTCTGGTCGTTTCAAAAGCTGGCACAGGTGTCTGTTCCTGATGTTGCGGATAAGCCCTGGGTGCGAAATCCGATTGACCAGTTCATCCGTGCGAAGCAGGAATCGGCAAACCTTAAGCCGAACGCTGTCGCCGATCGACGAATCCTGATCCGTCGAGCGTACATGGACCTGCTGGGACTACCTCCGACACCAGAGGAAGTGGATGCGTTTGTTGCTGACAATGACCCAATGGCCTGGGAAAAACTTGTCGATCGTCTGCTGGCGTCACCGCATTATGGAGAACGCTGGGCTCGACACTGGATCGACGTGGCTCGGTTTGCCGAATCGCATGGGTATGAGCAGGACTATGATCGGCCAACCGCATTCCATTACCGCGACTTTCTGATTCGGGCTCTGAACAGCGATTTGCCGTATGACAAGTTCGTTCAGTGGCAGCTCGCTGGTGATGAACTGGCACCGGACAACCCGATGGCCATGATGGCCACCGGATTTCTTGGCGCGGGTGCCTTCCCGACTCAGCTGACTGAAGCGGAATTCGAATCAGCCCGCTACGACGAGCTGGACGATATGGTGATGACAACGGGCGTTGCGTTCCTTGGTCTCTCCGTGGGATGCGCGCGGTGTCATGATCACAAGTATGATCCGATTCCGTCAAAGGACTATTACTCTCTGGCAGCAACGTTTGCGACGGCCATTCGGACCGAAGTGGAGCTGGATCTTGATCCGAAGGAGAACCAGCGTCGCAAAGAAGAGTATGAGCGGGAGCTTTCACTTCGAAAGCAGGACGCTGCAAAAGACTATGCCGAAGAGTTGCCGGATCGGTTTCGCAAATGGCTCAAAGACAACCCGTCTTCTGAGAACATCGGTGTCTGGGAAACTCTTCACGTTACTTCTGTGACATCGAGTGCGAAGTCGGAATGGTCCGTTCAGCCGGATGGTTCGGTTCTGGGGACGGGCAAAGCACCTGCGAAGGAAGTCGTCACTGTGACCGGTGAAGCGGGTCGGCGGAATATCACTTCGCTCCGACTGGAGGCACTGACTCATGACTCTATGCCGCAAAAGGGGCCGGGCCGAGCAGGCAACGGAAACTTTGCGCTGGGGAATATTCGACTGGAAGTGATTGAAGAAGGGGCAGCCGCAGCGTCAAAGGACCTGCGGCTCGTGGATGCTCGAGCGACGCACCAGCAGAATGAAGGAACTCTGTCGGTGAAGTCGTCAATTGACGATGATCCTGTCAGCGGATGGGCAGTCGACGCGGGTGGCATTGGCAAAGACCAGGCCGCTGTGTTTGATCTTGAGGCCCCTTACACCACGACTGATCGAGTCCGCTTCCGAATCACTCTGGCGTTCAATCACCCGAATCCACAGCACATCATGGGACACTTCCGGCTGTCCGTGTCTGACCGACAGAAGCCGGCACCGGAAGTGGGAGTTGACGGGCCCGATGGCAAAGTGACTCGAGCCCTGGCCAGCGTTCGCGATGGTGCCGGGGAAGATTCGGATGCCTGGAAAACCAGCCTCGCCTGGTTCGCGTCTCTGGATGACACTCAAAAGCAATTGCAGCAAGCCGTTCGTGAGCTGGAGAGCAAAGGACCGCCGCTCCAGAAAGCGAAGGCTCTGATCACCAGCGAAGGGCTGCCCCATCTGAGTCATCATGCGGATGATCGTGGTTTCCCCCATTTTTATCCTGAGGTCTATCTTCTGAAACGCGGTGATGTGCATCAGAAGCAGAATGTCGTTTCGGCGGGATTTCTCCAGGCACTGTCGCCGGCCGGGAAGTCGGTCACTGACTGGTCCGTGGCTCCACCGGAAGGCTGGACTCGCACCAGTTTTCGACGAGCAACGCTGGCGCGATGGATGACGGATGTTGATGGTGGTGCCGGAAGTCTTGCAGCTCGCGTCATGGTAAACCGTCTCTGGCAGCATCACTTTGGACGAGGCATTGTGGCCTCACCGAACGACTTTGGAATTTCTGGCGAACGCCCTTCGCATCCGGAACTGCTGGAATGGCTGGCGAGCGATCTCGTGCAGAACGGATGGACTCTGAAACGAATGCATCGGCTGATCATGACCAGCCAGACCTATATGCAGTCCGGAGCTCATGATGAATCCAGAGCCTCCATTGACCGGGAAAACGTTTTGTTGTGGCGTCGCACGCCCAAGCGTCTGGAGGGAGAAGCAATTCGTGACTCGCTGCTTTCTGTTTCAGGCAAACTGGACACGACTCAGTTTGGTCCGGGCACTCTGGACCAGAACATGACGCGCCGAAGTGTTTACTTCTTTATCAAGCGAAGTCAGCTGATCCCCATGATGATGCTGTTCGACTGGCCGGAACACCTGGTCAGCATCGGTCAGCGTCCGGTGACGACAATCGCCCCGCAGGCTCTGATGTTTATGAACAGCCCGCAGGGACGCGACTATGCGACATCATTCGCCGGGCGATTGAATGCCAGTGACGTCGGTGCCTCCATCGAGCAGGCCTGGCGATACGCATTCGGACGAAAGCCTTCTGATCTGGAAGTCGCCGCGGCCCGAGAGTTTCTTGTCCGCCAGTCCGCCGCCCACACCGGCGCCGACAACCCAGCCCGCCAGGCTCTGATTGATCTCTGCCAGACGATCTTCAGCATGAATGAGTTTGTGTATATCGAGTAATCAGTTCCAGTGACCGTGTGAGTTTTCTGTGGACGTCCAGACTCGTTCGTTCGGATGATTGTGGTCTCGCAGCTGATGATAAGAGATCTGGCTTTGGTAGATTCGCACCGTGTCGTGGTTGTCGGTGACGCATTTGAGTTCGATGAAATCTTTTGTCCTTGCGGCTTCCGTAAAACGATAGATGGTGGCATCGTCGCGCTTTTGGCAAACCCATGTCCGGCCTTCAACATTCGTGAAGGTCTCAGCACTCCGCGTCGTGAAGGTTCGGCCAAACTGCAGGCGGTAGAGATCAACGATGTCTTTCCTGTGACGAAACTCAAAGACGCAATTGTTTCTCAGGGAGTACTGGATTTCTCTGCCGTTTCCGTGGCCAAATGAAATCACAAATACTGCCGGGTTCTCCTGAGCACCCATGACTGTCCAGACAATCGATTCACCAGGTCTCATGCTGGGCCCGGTCCGGCCATTCAGCGTATAGTTCATGGTCCATTCAGTTGCGTTGTAAAGAGTCACAGAGTACGCAACGTTTCGGAGCTGTGATGTTGGCGGGGATTTGTCTTTCAGGTGTTCATAGTCATTTTCCGCATGCTTGTATTCATAGACATGCGGACCTCCTGAACGGTTTTCCGTGAACGCCCATTCGCCGCTGGCTTGTGTACTTCGCGAAAGCAACATCACCAGTCCCGCGACTGTGAACATGCGAAGCGTGACCTTCATCCGATGAAATGTGGCCATGGCAGGCTCCCGCGGAGGAATTGGCAGCAGAGTGTCACGAGCGGTATTCTGCATTCCTCTGAGGAGTTTTCAATCCGGGTCGTCAATGTCAGCCCATTCCGGGGGCTGGAGCGGAAGGTCTGTATGAGGCGGATCAGCGGGGCATGGACTCCGTGACGACAGGGTCCGGTCGCTGGTTACCAGGCGTTCCATTGGAGTCGATCAGCGTGATGCGTCCCATGCAGTCCCACGCGGCGAGGTATCGGCCGTTGGGAGAAAACGCCAGACCGATCGTCTCGGGTGCCGTTTCGTCGATCGCCATCAGAGTTCTTCCGACCCGGGCATCCCAGAGAGAAATTCGCCCGGCATAGTCATACGTTGCGACGGTCAGGCCATCAGGGTGCATGGCAACAGCATCCAGACGCACTGGCAAGCCCGAGCAGCGATGACGCATCTTCCATGAGTCCGTGTTCCAGGTGGCAAGAGTTCTGTCGTGGCTGACGCTGACAAGGATGTCCTGAGTCGCTGAACAGCACAGCCCGCGAATGACCTCTGTATGCGCTTCGAGTATTCGTACTTCAGCGAATGTGTTCGGATCCAGAAGTTCAATCTGCTTCGTACGCTCGTTGCCGCAGGCAATCCAATTTCCGTCCGGCGCGACCAGCACGCTCGAATAGTCACTCAGGATGCGTCCCGGTTTTTCTGCACCGCGATGCCACAGTGAAACGCAATATCGGTCCGCGTAACCAACAAGTGTCCGGCCATCCATATCGCAGGCGATTGAAATGATGGCTTTGCCCGGCGTCGCTGCAATCGATTCTCGAATGGTCCTGCCATCGGGGCTGAAGATCGCCATCCCGCCGTCCTCATCCCCGGTCAGCCATTCACCCGTCTCTTCGATTTGTCGAACACAGGTGAAGAGAGGACCGGAGCCCGGACGTTCGATCTGCGTTTTCCAGATACCACTCTCCAGCGACAGGACTTCAATCCTCCGACCAGCTGTGCGGACAAGCTCGCCCATCCGAGTCCATCCGGCACAGTCTCGCGCATTAAAGAATCCGGCTGAAGGAGCGGGTTCAAAGCGGAGGATCGGTTCAACAGGAAGCGGCCAGAGTCGGCATTCGCCGTGTCGATCAAAGGTCATTATGTGAGGTGCTTTGTGTGCCGCCGCAGCAACGCAGGTGACTCGATTCTCGTGCCCGGCCCACTGGCAGAATCGCTCCAGTCCCCCATTATCATTCGAACGACGAAGCACCGTACAGGTTCCGTCATTGTTCCCCAGAAACACATATTCATCGGTGACATCAAGTCCATGAGTGCGTGCCAGGCCCTGCCAGCCTGAGAGTTGCTGCGATGTCTTCAGGTCATATTCCAGAATTGTGCCAATTCCGGCAGACACAAAAACGGAATTCTCGTCCGGTGAAAAACACAGATTCACAATATCGTTGCCGGAGTCGGGAGCGACGACGTTCGTGCGCCAGTCTTCTGCAAGAGTTCCCTCGCTGGAGATCCGAAGACGACAAAGCACACCATGCCCGCTCCCGGCAACCAGCCACTGCCCATCCCGAGAGACTCGCAGGGATTCGATGATGGAGAAGCCTTCAATCTCAGGCTGACTCGTAATCTGCTTCGATGCAGGATCGTACAACGTGATCTTTGGCGAACGGCCGGCAGCCAGCAAACGGCCATCCGGAAGGAACTGCACGGAATACACATGGTTGTCCTTCACCGCTGTGAATTCCTGAATGATCTCCAGTGTCTCCGCATCCAGCAGCCAGACTTTGCCGCTGTCTCCGCCCGTTGCAATCATGCGACGGTCCGGAGAAATGGCGACACAGTTCAATTCTGTGGATGCAATTCGTTGGTGTTGTTTTCGTTCGAATCCGGGGACAAGCTGATAGACGGTTACAAATCCTTCCGACCCGCATGTGATCAGTCGCGTGTTGTCCGCGGAACGCTCGACGTCCCAGATCGCCTGTTCAGCGGACGGCAAAACTTCCGCCTTGCGCTGTACTCGCGAATACAGATAACGCCATGCGAACAGGTTAATGCCCTTCAGGCTGGATTGTCGTCCGATTTCATGGTCCATCAGAATTCGCAGGGCCGACAGGGGATCGCCGTTACGACGCGCGTCGGCTGAGAGATGGATGTCCCCCGCGATCGCGAGCTGTTCGTTCTCCTTGCGGCTGTTTCGTATCTCTTCCGTTTTCAGAGCATCCATTTCCCTGGAAGCACGCAGATCCTGCAGACTTCGTTCCAGCTGATCGGAGTGAAGTCCTTTCATTTCCAGCGCCTGTTGCCAGAGCCAGACATACTGGATCCCAAGAAACAGAAGGCTTCCCAGCAGAAGGCTTGTCGTGAGCGTCAGACCAGCGACCAGCGGGCGTCTTCGAACCCACTTTTCGAGACGACCGGTGACGGACAGCGGGCGAGCCTTAACGGGACGTCCTTCGAGGTAGTTTCGAAGGTCGTCAGCCAGTTCCTGTGCGGTCGCATAACGTCGCTCAACGCTCTTCTCCAGGCACTTCTGGCAGACGTTGCTCAGCTCAAGTCCCGCACTGGAAGAAATGATATGAGGTGCGACCGGGTCTTCTTCTGAAATCTGACGGAGCGTTTCAGCGACGGAGGCCGCAGCAAACGGCGGTTGTCCCGTCAGCAGTGTGTAAAGAATGGCTCCAAGTGAATACACATCGGACGTCGCGGCCGCTCCGGACTTCGTGCCGTTGATTGACTCGGGGGCCATGTATCGCGGAGTGCCGACGACATCTGTTGTGCCCGACGACGACTGATCCTGCTCCAGAACCTTGGCGAGTCCGAAGTCGCCAAGTCTCGGAACAAAAGGAAACTCCGAAGAGGCCGATGATTCATCAGGGAACAACAGCACGTTTGCTGGCTTGATGTCCCGATGTAGAATTCCATGTTCGTGGCTGTACTGCACTGCCTCAGCAAGCTGCAACAGAATCTGAGCTGCTAAACGGGGACCGACCGGGTTGGATCGTTCCGCCAGCCACTTTGCCAGCGTTGGGCCTCGACACTGAGCCATCGCGATGTATGGGGTTTCGCCGTCGGTACCCGCTTCGTAGATGGCCACAATTCCAGGATGCTCAAGTCGCGCGGCTGCTTCTGCTTCGAGAAGAAAATGATCTCGAGCAGCTGGTTCCGGCAGATAATGAAGTCTTGGAACTTTGATCGCGAGCCAGCGTTTCAGTGCAGGGTCCCAGCCCCGGTAGACCACAGCGAATCCACCCTGACCCAGTATCCCGTGAATTTCGAACCGGCCGATCTTCGAGGGATACCAAGGATAAAACCGCCCATTGTTCGCCGAGCCACCGCGGATCGTCAAAATGCCCGGCCGACCACCATCCACCGGATGTGTATGGAGCAGATCGGTGTTCTCGAGCCCATCGCAGTCCTCCTGCGAACGTACCAGCTTCGAATCGAAGTCTTTGCGATCAGGGAAGTCAGGGGCAGACACGGGGAGACTTCCTTTCCTTGTTCGTTCCATCAGAGGGAGGGGCTCACACTGATGAATTGACGCTGGAAGCCACCGTTTTATGAATGTCTGTTTGCTCCAAAAGCCCGCAATTTTTGATTCACACGAGCCGTTTTCAGTCTTTGTTCACCCATAGAATTTTTCATCCGATTTACCTGGTGCCTTGCTCTTTCCACACTATTTACCAGGGGCTTGGTCGACTTAGCTGATGCCAGCGCGACGAGCGCTCAATGATTAAGGGTTAGTGAAAAATGGAAAGTGCAAATGGGTGACAAAAAAAGGGGACCGATGTTGTCGGTCCCCTGAGGTCGTCTGAATCTGTGACGTTGGTCAACAATCAGTTCTTGGGTGCTTCGCCAGCTGGAGGTTCGGCTGGAGGAGCAGCGCCATCGGCCGGAGGTGCGGTTGGAGCAGCACCGGATGGTGCAGCGCCGTGTGCCGCATTGCCCGCTGAAGGTTCTGAATCATCTGCTGGTGGTCGAGTCACCGGAGATGGAGCAGGATTGTCGGCTGGTGGTCGCATGCCACCGAAGCCGCCGCCACCGCCTGGAGGACTCATCCCGCCACCACCACCGCCTGGAGGACGAGGAGACTGACCGGGGAAGGTTGCTGGTGGGGGAGCTGGCTTGTTCGACGGTGGATCTTCACCCTTGCCCAGAACGTAATAGCTCAGTGCCTTGGGGTTTTCTCCGCCGGATGCCACAACGTAGATCTCCGGAGGACGCTCACCAATCAATCCTCGAAGAAGACTGAACCACTGATAGCGATACGTGACCAGCTCGCCACCGTCTTCTGCAACTTCCTTCTTTGGTCCGAAGGACAGCATCTCTTCAACCTTCGCGAGACTCATGTCAGTGAATCCGCCTTCGGTCGAGTTCTTCTTCAATGCCTGGCCGGTCAGGTAATTGCCAAGGCCAGCGCGAAGTTCGATCACGCACAGGACACCGACAACGGCAAGCAACACCAGCGAAACGATCGTCCGAGCGGGCGATACTTTGGGCCCCTTGGGGGCAGATGTGGGATTCGACACTCGATCCTCCAGCGAACAGAAAAATGAACCGGGCTGCACCCCTGTGGCAAATGGCCCTGGAAAATGAGGGATGCAGTCTGATGGCCCGTGGTCTTTCACGGTACAACTGGCCCCGAATGAACTTCAAAATACCCGGATATGACACGAATGTCACCCAAGGCCGCTGTTCCTGGCCAACAATCAGGCAAAAACTCAGGCCGCCATCACATAGTCGCTCGTGTCTCCGACGCGAGAACCCTCACTACCGGGAGTCAGATACCTTTTTTGCCATCGTCCGATCAGTAGAGGAGCACAACGAGCACGCACAGGAACAGCACAAGGCTGCCAAGCGTGTCTGCGATTGACCACCGATCAGAACGCGTCGCGAGCCAGTCCAGCAATGCTCCCGTCGGGCAGCCAAACCGACAATAACCCATGGGCAGGAACAAGCTCGCCATCAAACCTGCGATCGCAATCGTCAGTGCTGCGAGACCGGAAATTCGCCAGACCCAGGCATCGAACGGTTCCAGGTCGACGGCCCGCAGCTCAAGAAGGCCAAATGCAGCAACGACAACAACCAACAGCAACACAACCGGCACGGCTTTCAACCAACGAGACAACCTGCTCGGCAGTCGTATTTGCCAGGGCAGTCGATTCCTGATCACCTGCTGAACGGCCCCGTGTGGGCAGATGTGGGAACAGTAAATGTTCTGACCTCGGAACACAGGAACGGCAATTGCGGCCAGTGTCATCATCACCTGGCCCATGGCTCGTTCCCACGGGATCCCATGCAGCGCCCAGCCGGTTAGCTGCGCCTGTGAAACGAAGTCCGCATTCATCCAGCCAAGCCAGAGGATGACGACACACTGATAGAGTCGGCGAAGCCAACGGCGTGAGCGAAGATGGGTGACACCCAGAACGACGCCGCAAATTACGATTATGCTCGTGGAGATTGCTCGGTATTCCGAGAACGCCCGAAGGACTCGCCGTCCCACGGATGATGATTCACCGCTGTCTCCCGCTGACATGGCTGAAGCGGAGTCTGACTCGTTGGCTGACGATGTCGACGAGGTCGCTCGCTTCGAATGATCCTGGTCCTTTTTCCTTTCATCCAGCAAAGCCTGCGCGGCGATCTGAACTGCCTGAGCAACCGACTGACTGGTCATCGTCGCGCCTGATACGCCTTCGACACGAGATGCCCCTTCCCCGGCAAGGTCAGCGATACTCCGGCCATTCCAGAGTCGTCGAAAGCCGCGATCATCACGGACATAGCCAACATAAGGTTCATTGTCGAAACTGACACCAATCGCGACGCCAGTGACCTGATCATTTTCATCGAACGCAACGAGCGCATCGGTTGGCCCCTGATAGCCAATTTGATTGTCGGCCGCCGGAGACAGGCGAAGGCAAAACCCCAGCTGTTTCCCTTCAGCGTTACGGACGATCCATGTCTGAGTACTTCCTGCATCAGGGTCGCAGGAGATGGCGTCGGCATAGAGCCGTCTGACGTCCTGCAGTCGTGGCGGATCGGGGAAACGCAGAGATGTGATTGCCGGCGAGGCAGAGTTTTCCGAGGTCTCCGGATCGACCATGCGGCACCTGAGTCGGACTGCCTCGAGGATACTGAGGCTGGTCAGTGTCGCCCCTGTCACGCTGTCAACGTTCTTCATCTGCGACAGCTGCTCCGGAGTCTGTGCCACAAGCTGCTGAAAGAACATGCGGTCTTCGGCAACCCGACTGACATGTTCCTTCGTATCGCCACTGCTCAGAATTGCAAAGCCCAGCAGGACATCTTGCGCATCAAAGACCATCAGGACATTCGTTGGGCCGGAGAACCCGACGAGGTGATCGCAGAAGGGTGACGTCCGAATGGCCGTTCCGGCGTCCTGACCAGCAGCATTCAGCAGTTGAACGGTGTCGGCCGGTGCGTCAGCTGAAGACGTGAGTGCTTTGCAGGAAACCGCCAGTGGATGAATCTGCTGAATCCTGGGAAGTAGGTCAGACCAGTCCGACTGTGCGTTTGTGTCCCGCTGGGTTCGCCAGTGGTGCACATTCATCAGGACCAGCAGACAGCAAAAAACGAAGACGCGAAAGACGCGAATTCGGTATGTCTGCCGTTTGGTTGCAAAATGGCTGTTGACCATGTGAGTAGAACTGAGCAAAGTACCGTTAAGAGCATCTGCAAGATGCAGCGCTGACTGGCCGAAACTGGCCAGCCAACTGATGCGACAGTAACAGGGGCAGACGTCTTGGTCCAGAAGATCATTATTGATGCGGATCCGGGAATTGGCGATGCACTGGCGATTTTGGTGGCCATGGCCGACCCGGCTGTCGATGTACTGGCTTTGACCGGGACGGGAGGCTGTGTCTCCGGTCTCCAGGCAACTCGCAACCTGCATTACCTCGTGGGACTGGTGGATCCGCTGCGGCATCCACGGATTGGGCAGTCAGACGTTGCAGACAGTCCGGCGGATTTGATTCCCCCTGGAATGCCTCACCAGCAGTCTCTGAACGGACGCTTTGGGCTTGGCGATTTTGAGCCCCTTGTGCCGGACCTTCACAATCGCCGCGAGAGTGCCAGACTTATTGTGGACGTGGTTCGAGAGCATCCCCAGGAAGTTCGAATCATTTCGCTGGGACCGCTGACGAACATCGCGATGGCCTTCGATCTCGATCCGGAACTCCCAGTGCTGCTGAACGGCCTGATTTGCCTCGGCGGAACCCTGCATTCCTCGGGCGATGCGTCTCCCACGTCAGAGTTCAATTTCTGGTGCCATCCTCAGGCGGCGCGAGCAGTCGTGAAAAGTCCAGTTGGAAAGATCATTGTCCCGCTGGAAGTGAGTCAGAATCCGGCCATGACATTTGACGACATTGATCGCCTTGCCGGCCTCATTCCGTCAACTCCGATCGGGGAATTCGTCAACAGTCTGCTTCTGTACGCGGTTCGTGCGTGTCGCCAGCAGATGCCCTGCGAAGAAGTGGCTCTCCCGGCTGCGGCCGCTTTGGCCATTGCTGCGGGGGCTGCAAAATTCGAAACGTCGCACGTTGTGGCAGACGTTGAAACCGCGGGAGAAATCACGAGTGGAATGCTGGTGGTCGACCGACGCCGATTTCAGCACCGACAAACGAATGCGGAAGTCGTGACTCAAATCGATGAAGCCGCTGTCATTGATTATTTCTGTCGCGGGCTGAGACGCATTGCCATCGCGACGGACGTCTGACAGCCTGTTTGAAACGGGAAGCCAGCGCGACAAGCGACCAATGACTAATGGTTAGTGAAAAATGGAAAGTGCAAATTGGAAATTGAGCAGCAAGCCTCTCCGGCCCTGGATCAATTTGCAATTTTCAATCTCCAGTAATCACTAACCATTTCCCCCCGTCCACAATCGCGCTTCAACCATTTTCTGTCCGACCACCCAACCCGCGACGCTCCTACCGAGCCTTTGAAGTTCTGTGCCGCTCAGGCGACATTCAACACTTGTTCAGGTCCTTGCCTCTCGACAGCAAAAACCACCTCCGGAATATTTCACCCAGATTGACAACTCATCCCTTCCATCCTAACCTCCCGTCCAGCAGGCCTTCCCCTAAGGTCTGGGATATTGAGGGGATTCGGGAAGTTGTGTTTAGATGGAGGTTTGGTAATGAAGAAGTTGTTTGTGGGACTGACGCTCGCTTCGGCTCTCGGTCTGGTTGTTCTGTCAAATTCCGCTGAAGCTCGCAAGTCGCGCGGCTCAAATGGCTCCTACGGTTCTGCTGAAGTCAGCGAATCCTGTGGCAGCTATGCCTCTTGCGGTTCCACTGGCACTCCAGTCAGCTACGCATCATGCGGTTCTACCGGTGAGTCATACGCAAGCTGTGGTTCCACCGGAACCGTCGAAGCTTACGGATCAGAAGGCTCAAGCGGTGGATCCTACGGATCTCGCAAGGCACGTCGAGAAGCACGCAAGGCAGCTCGTGGCTCTTACGGTTCCTATGGTTCAACTGGCTCGACCGGTTCAACTGGCGACCTGGGCTCACACGGCTCGCATGCATCACATGGTTCACACGCATCACACGCATCACACGGCTCACATGGTTCTCACGGAACCGTCACCTACAGCTCCTGCGGATCTGTTGGTCACTAGTCTCCGTTGAACAAAATGTCCTGAGTATGCTCCTGAATGCTCGGCTGTGTTTGCAGCCGGGCATTCGAGCATTTCTGGGCTTGCAATGTGTGCGATTCCGGCCCGATTGACGCACAGAGTTGTTGCACAGGCCGGAAGTGGATCCGGATGATTGACGCTCGGATCATTGACGCTCTGCTGCACAGGGCGTCAGCAAATAGAAATCTAACAGACATGGCGGTTGGTTCCTGCATGGAGGTACGAACTCTCAATGCAGATGCTCTATGAAACCGATCTTTGTCAAACTGGCCCGCAAGCTTGGTTACCTGGTTTTAAGCTGCTGGCTTGCGTTCCATGTCTTCGCCGTCTTCATCTCACCAGGCGCGATGCCGCCGGTGTCGCCGTTGCTGCTGGACGGATATCAGGTTGCGCTTCCGTACAACCGAGCATTGTTTTTGAATCACGGGTATCATTTCTTTGCTCCTGATCCCGGTGCCAGCACTTTGATTTCCTGGCAAATTCCTCGACCGAATGACGTTCCGCTGGTGGGCCGAATCCCGAACACATCGATTCGTCCAAGACTTCTCTATCATCGGTACTTCATGCTCGCAGAGAACCTGTGGGCATTTGATGAAGACACGCAGGACGAAATTGCAACGGCGTATGCTCGCGTTCTGGCGGCCCGCAACGGCGCGACTCAGATTCAGCTGGAGCGATTGAGCCACGAACCTTCCGGCATCCTTCGAATTCAGGCTGGCGGTCGACTCGATGACCCCGAAATGTTCTCTGCCGAATCCATCGGAGAATACGACTTCTCGGCTGAGTCACCTGAGCGTTCTCAGGTTGCCCACAGTTTCTAGACCGGATTGCTTTCGAATGTTCGCATCGCTTGCCAATAACTTTGTGATTCGCCCCGTCCGGACTCGATTCAGGGCTGTGGCGGATGCATGGCATCAGTTCTGGTTTGATCCGGTGGATCCGCTGATCATCGGAGTGATCCGGTTTCTGACCGGCTGGATGCTGTTCTATAACCTTCTCGTCTGGACTCTGGATCTCGACGCGTTCTTTTCGCGCAACGGGCTGCAGCCTCTTGAAGCTGTCCGGCGAATTCATGAGGACGGGGGAGTCTTCTGCTTTTGGCTCTGGGTCGACGATGCGTGGCTCTGGCCGGTTCACTGGCTGTGTCTGGCGGTATCAGCGATGTTCTGCCTTGGGATTCTGAGTCGCATCACTTCGATCCTGGCGTTTCTGATCACAATCTCTTATTCCCAGCGAGTCCCTGTTGCAAACTTCGGCTTCGACCAGATTCTGGGCATGCTGTGTCTCTACCTCGCCCTTGCTCCTTCTGGAGCTTCGTTTTCTCTGGATGCCGTCTGGCGGCGGTTCCGGTGTCGCCGAAAAGGCATCCCGTTTCGGATCACTCGTTCCTCGTCAGCTCGCATGAGCATGCGGCTGATTCAGCTTCACCTGTGCGCCATCTATTTCTGGGCCGGTATTTCCAAGTTGAAAGGTCCCAGCTGGTGGACCGGAGAAGCGATGTGGCGTGTGATCGCCAATCAGGAATATCAGACCATGGACCTGACGTGGCTGGCATGGTTCCCGGCGGTCCCCTTTATCATCGCTCACGTCACAATTCTCTGGGAACTGTTCTTCGTGGCACTCATCTGGCGTCCGTCACTTCGAGGCATCATGCTTGCGATGGGCGTTCTGATGCATGTTGGAATTGGCGCATTCCTGGGGATGTGGACGTTCGGGCTGATCATGGCCTTCGCGTATTTGTCATTCTCCGATCCGTCTCTCTGGCGACGCCGCATGGATCGCATGGCCCTGGCGTTGTCGTTCCGATGAACTCACTGATTCACTGGCCTTCTGTCTCTATGAAAACAACATTCGTGACTCATTCCTGTTCTGTGTTGGTTCGTCTGAGTCTTGCGACTCTCCTGCTGTCGTCCGGGTGTTCGAGGTCGGCAGAAACTCCGGAAGTCAAACTCGAACGGGCTCGTATTCTGATGCAGCGAGGGCGACCGGCCGAAGCGGTTCCCGTTCTGAACGAAGTGAGTTCGGCAGACATTGAGAATGATGAAGTTTATTACCAGCGAGGTGTCGCGCATGAACAGCTGGATCTTCTGGACAAGGCGCTGGAAGATTATTCGCTGTGCCTGAAGTACGCGCCGGATCGCCACGATGCGCTAAATAACAAGGCTGTGGTCCTCGCCAAAATGGAAAAGTTCGCGGAGGCCGCCAATGAGTTTCAGAAGCTCGTTGAAGACAGCCCCGAAGACCCGCTGGCTTATCGCAATCGGGCTCTTTGCTTCGCCGATCTCAAGCGGTTCGATGAGGCTCTGGCTGACTACGCAAAGGCGATTGAACTGGCTCCGTCGGACCCGGCAGGCTGGTTTCAGCGCGCCAACGTATATCTGACTCAGAAGCGTTACGAAGAGGCGATTGCGGATTACACGCGAGCCATTGAGCTCGACGGACAGCTTTCGATGGCCATCATGAATCGCGGCGTTGCCTACTATCGCACCCGCAATCTGGACGCCGCAAAGAAGGATCTCGCGCGGGCTCAGGAAATGGATGAGTCCATTGTGATCCCCGACATCGATTTCTTTGATGCCGGCAAGACGGCACCGAGTGCCGACAGTGCAGCGTCATGGAACACGTTCCGCTCCGCCAGTGAATCGATTCTGGCTGAGCAGGGGTTGCGTGACATCAAGTTTGAAAGCGAGTTCCCGAGGCTGCTGTGCGGCATTTGCAATGCCAGCCATGCCGAAGGGACTCGACGTGTTCTGGTGTGTGGCCGAGGCTCGGACGGACTGGTTTTTGTTCCGGATGTCGAACCGTCATCCGCATCGTCAGATTCGATTCTGATTCTTCGAGTCAGCGAAGCGGGGAAGGTGGAGCAGGAGAAGTTTCTCCCTGACGCCGCAAAGGAACAGATCAGTCCACTCCAGCGGTTCTCGTCGTTCAAATAACCCGCTCGACGGATTACTTGTTCGCTTTACCTTCTGGCGACGTCGCACCAGGTTTCACTGCGGTAATGAAACCAATCATCATTTCCTCCCAACTCTGCTGACCCCAGGTGACCTCTTTTGTGGGATCCGGGTTGTTGGGGTTTTGCGAACTGTTGTCGAAGGTTGCTGTGCATTTCACAATCGTTCCCTTTGGCAGGCGTCTGGGTTCAGCAAACTCGTAACGCAGCTGCCAGTTGAAGTCGTATCGAGGCACATCGAGGAGTGTTTCCGATTTGCCATCCGGAAAGACGGCTTCGTAGCGAAACGCCTTGCCTCGCACATGCATGTGAGGCGTGAGGCTCAGCACATCCAGATCTTCACGCAGTCGTCGCTGAGCAGTCACCTGGTAGGCCGCATCGTTCGGCGGAATTCGAAACTCCCCGTTCAGCGCTTCGAGGCCGATCACTTCATTCCTGACGGTGGCAGGATCGGCGAACTTGATCCCGATGTAACTGCGGTCCGTCTGTTCGGTGCCGTTTGGTGTGTAGTGCATTTCAAAAAGGATTTTGGAACCTGCCGGCACCTTCATTGCCGAACCTTCCGGGAAGATGAGCGGTGACGTGCCCGGGGCATACCCAATCAGCATTCGGCCAAGGCTGATGTCGTTATCACCAGGCATCTGGAGGAATGCGATGATGTGATGAACGACGGCCGCGTTTCCGGGGCGTGCTTCGGCGGCCACAATGTACTTGTCTTCCTTGAAGTTTAGTTCCGCCGGAATGTACTGGTACTCCACAGTTCCCGTTGCCGGAACGGTAAACGGCTTTTCGGAAACGTAGATGACCTGATCCGGCTCGGGCATCCGCCAGCCTTTGGTGAACGCTGGCAAAGGCGGCACATCGGCGGGATTTCCTTCCGGACAGCCGTTCTGGATCCACTCTCGAATCAATCGCTTTTCGTCATCCGACAGTCTGGAATCATTTCGAAAATGCCCGAACTCCGGATTGGCGTTCCACGGGGGCATGCGGCCTTCATTCACAACTTCCGCAATCGTTGCTTCCCATCCCATGACGTCCTGGTAGGAAGTCAGACTGAACGGAGCAATCTCTCCGGAACGATGACATTCAGCACAACGTCGAAAAAAGATGTCAGCAACATGACCGCTCCAGGTCACATCGCCGTGAGGCGCTACTTTAGAACGTCGTCCGATGACGCATCCAGGAGCCGGCGTTGTGGCAGGCGAGGGCACTTCTCCTTTTAGGGCTGCTTCAATCGCAAGTGCCAGATCTTCCCGTGAAGGAGTCTTCTTCGCGACACTGATGGCGTACTGATCATCAATGCGTCCACGATAGATCTGCTCCCCTTTGGCATTCAGAACAATGGCTTCGGGCGTGCGAGTTGCCTGGAGCAGATCGGCCAGCTTCTGCTCATTGTCTACGAGCATGGGAAACTGAACGCCCGACCGATTTGCGTAGCCAGCGATCTCCGTCAGGCTGTCCTGTACGTTGGAGCAAACGCCCACAATCGAAACAGGCCTGTCCTTGAAACGCTCCGCAAGCTTCTGGAGTCGCGGGGCATAGAGCTTCGCAAGAGGACACTCGGTCCCCAGAAAAACATAAACCTGGACGTCCGACTTCTGGAATTCACGCAGCTCACGTTCCTTCCCATAACAGTCGGGCAAACGAATCTCAGCAAGCGCCTTGGCAGTGCCGCCAGGCAACGCGTCGTCAGCGAACGTCTGCCATGGCATCGTCAGCAAACAGGTGCCAAGGACAACTGCAGCAAGAGTTGAAAATTTGACGCTGGGCATTGATCCACCAAATTCAGTCAACGTGAGTCTCTAGTCCGGAACTGGCTGCTTCCGCAAACCTGAACGGATTATTCCCGGAAACGCTCCGCAACAGAATCCCGAGATTCCGGGATTCCTGCGTCCAGTGAGCGGACCGGTGAAAGCTGTCCGGTTCCGCAACAAATGGATGGCGTCGGTCGAACCCGAGGGTTTGCAGTAGAGCCGAGAGCGGAAAGCGGAAGGCCGGAAAAAGGACGCTTATCCGCCAACACGTCTCCTCAGAGGCCGTGCATCAGTTGCCGGACCGCGTCCGTGACAGAAGGCTGCCGCATCAGCGATTCGCCCACGAGGACGGCGCCGATGCCGGACTCACGCAGGCGCAGGATGTCGGCATGCGTACCGATCCCGCTTTCGCTGACCAGCAGGATTTCTTCCGGGACCTGCCGGCGCACGGTGAAGGTATGGTCCATTGACGTGACGAAGGTCCGGAGGTCGCGATTGTTGACGCCCAGCAGCTGAGTCCCCGTCTTCATAACTCGTGGCACATTCTCCAGATCATAAAGCTCGATCAGGACATCCATGCCAAGCTCACGTGCATAGTTGTAGAGATCATTCAGTTGAACATCATCCAGACATTCGGCAATCAGCAGGATGCAGTCGGCTCCGGCAACGCGAGCTTCCAGTACCTGATAGCGATCAATGATGAACTCCTTCCGCATCACAGGAATGTCAACGACCTGCCGAATTGATCGCAGATAATCCAGATGCCCCTGGAAAAACTTTTCATCAGTCAGGATGCTCAGGCACGAAGCACCAGCGCGCTGATAGTCTTTCGCAATCGCAACGGGATCAAAGTCAGGACGAATCAGACCTGCGGACGGTGATGCCTTCTTGACTTCCGCAATCAGCGCTGGCGGAGTTCCTGCTTTCAGCGCCTTCAGGAAGCCTCGAACCGGAGGTGCCGTCGGGAGCTGAGCCTCCAGTGTCGCGAAAGAAACGCGGGACCTGGCGGCGGCAATATCCAATCTCTTTTGGTCGATGATCTTGTCGAGTATTGTTGCCAACGCTTTGACTCCCATGGGGCCGGAACGATGTCTGGCTGCCAGCTGTCTCATGATCGAAATGTGAGTTGTCTCTTTCCTGCGGCGGGCATTCTAAGGAAAGATGGCAGCGGAATGCTGAATTTCCCGGCATCATTCTCAGCGACGGAACTTACACCGGTGCAGTTACCTCGCTGGTTCGTTACGATCTGTGGATACAAACACGACGGTCGCATGGACTCTGCACAACTGAACCAAACGCGATCTTGCCGAAACAGACGGGCCTCAGCCAAATGAACAGACTGGGAATTCACACACTTCTGCAGATTCCTGCACAAGCACCGGCACAGAATGCCCCGGTGGCGGAGGACCTGACTGGTGGCCAGGTGCTTGCCGGTCTGATGGTGCTGCTGACGATGGTGGCCAGCCTTATCGTGCTTAGCATCTGGCTGTTTCGGTTTTTCAACACCGGAAACGCACTGCCAGCTGCCAATCGAGGAGTGCTGCGAGTTCCTCCGGTGCTGACTTTCGTCACTGCCGCCCTGTCCGGTCTTTTTGCACTGATGATGATTCTCTCACAAGCAAATGAGCCGCCAGCCGCAACAGCATCGAATCCTGCGGCACCGACGACTCCGGCCGTTCCCATTCCTCCGGAGACCGCGCCAGCTGCGGGCTCAGAGAATCAGAAGGCTTCACCGGTCACCACAGATCCTGCACTCACAACTCCGGAAACCCCGGCAGCCCCGGTCACGGATCTGAATCGAATACCAAACGTTGCAGAGCGGATGGCTGACCCAACGGGTGAAAACGCTGAGGCGGTCCGGAAGGCCCAGGAACAGGCAGCGGCAATTGAGAATGCTCGGGATGCTGTGGTGAGCACAATCCTGCTGGATCTTGTCCTGCTGGCGGTCATTGGTGTGGTTGTCTGGTTTGCCGGAAAGCAGGGAAGAGTCCGGCTGGAATCAGCAGGATCAGTTTCCGCCGCGGAAGAGGCTGTGCTTTATTCCACACCGATGCGATGGAATGATCTGGATGAGATCTCGAATGGCTTTGGTCCAGCTTCATTCGACAGGAACAGCTCTGCCGGCGGTTCACCTGTTTCGGAAGATCAGCAGAGTGAACCGTACTCCATGTTGACGGAGCTTCGTTTCGCCGCAGAAGTGTTCCTGGCAGCGTATCTGCCCACGGCACTGCTGCGGATCCTGATCCTCAAACTGATCGAGAGATTGACCGGGGAGCTACCCGACCAACATCCGTTTCTTGAGATGCTGGGCGATGGCGTCAGTCCAGGAATCATGGGGCTAATTTTTACAATCGCTGTCGTCTTTGCTCCGATCGTTGAAGAGCTTCAGTTTCGTGTGGTCATCCTTGGCGGGATTGCCCAGCAGGGGATGCCACTTCTGGCGTTGATCGCGTCTTCACTTCTCTTCGCATTTGCTCATGGCTATCCCGACTGTTTCGCGCTGCTGCCGCTGGCGTTTGTTCTTGGCTACACATATCTGAGAAGACGAAGTTACATCACCGTCATGATGGTTCATTTCCTCTTTAACCTGTTCAATATGGCATTGGCGTTGCTGGCGCTGTTGTAATTCTCAGGAAGGAGCGACTGATGAAGGAACGAGTCGAAAATCTGCTGAAACAGCTGGGAGTGAATCACACCGAATCACTCTGGATCAGTGAAGAATCCCGGCGCTGTCAGGGAAGTTCGCTGGCCGTGACGACTCCGATTGATGGCAGCACGATCGCCACGCTGACATCTGCCACCGGGGAAGATCTGGACCGCGCGATTGCGGCAGCCAGCGATGCGTTTCGACACTGGCGCTCGGTGCCGGCTCCGCTGCGAGGCGAGCTGGTGCGTCGATTTGGAGAAGTCCTGAGAAGCCATCAACTGGCTCTTGCCGAACTCGTGACGATCGAATGCGGCAAGATTCGGGCAGAAGCAATCGGCGAAGTTCAGGAGATGATTGACATCTGTGACTTCGCCACGGGACTCAGCCGCCAGCTTTACGGACTGACCATCGCGACAGAACGGCCGAACCATCGCATGATGGAACAGTGGCATCCGCTGGGCCCGGTGGGCATCATCTCGGCATTCAATTTTCCCGTGGCAGTCTGGGCATGGAACGCAGCCATCGCTCTGGTCTGCGGAAACTCACTGGTCTGGAAGCCGTCTGAGAAAACGCCTTTGACCGCGATGGCCTGTCATCATCTTCTGATGCAGGCTGCAGCCGGAATGAAAGATGTGCCGTCCGGCCTCAGCACCGTCGTTGTCGGGGATCGTCGCACAGGAGAACTGATGGCGACCGATCGGCGCCTGCCGCTCATCTCCGCGACCGGAAGTGTTCCGATGGGTTTGTCTGTTGCGAAGTCCGTAGCAGGAAGACTCGGACGATCGCTGCTGGAACTGGGTGGCAACAACGCCTGCATCGTCACTCCGTCCGCATCACTGGACCTGGCGACTCGCGCGATTGTCTTTTCGGCTGCCGGCACCTGCGGTCAGCGGTGCACTACACTTCGACGGCTGATCGTGCATCAGTCGATTGCTGACGAACTCATGTCACGGCTGAAGATTGCCTATGCGTCCCTGCCGATCGGCAACCCGCTGGACGACGGAACTCTGATCGGCCCGCTCATTGATAACGCCGCACTGGAAAAAATGCAGGCAGCGATTGGCGAAGCGAGGCACAGCGGCGGGCAGGTGTTTGGCGGAGAAAAACTTGCCGAGCGAGTACCGTCTGGCGGCAGTTATGTTCGCCCTGCAATTATTGAACTCGATCGCCACGCGGACATCATGTACCACGAAACATTTGCTCCGATCCTGTACGTCGTTCGCTACACGACGCTGGATCAGGCGATTGAATGGCAGAACTGCGTCCCTCAGGGGCTTGCCTCTTCCATCTTCACCAACGATGTGCGCGAAGCGGAGATCTTCCTGTCAGCACGCGGCAGTGACTGTGGCATTGCGAATGTCAACATCGGACCGAGTGGCGCTGAAATCGGCGGAGCGTTCGGTGGCGAAAAAGACACGGGCGGAGGACGCGAATCCGGGTCTGACAGCTGGAAGGCCTACATGCGCCGAGCCACCAACACGATCAACTACGGATCGACACTGCCACTGGCACAGGGCATTCAGTTTGGCTGACGGAGCCAGCGCGACGAGCGTTCAATGATTAATGATGAGTGAATAATGGAGAGTGCAAATTGGGGAGTCTCGCGTCGGAGACACGAGGCACTTTGCAATTTTCAATCTCCAATAATCATTAGCCATTTCCCCCGCCCGCGATCACCGGCAGCAGTTGGGGAACATCTGGTCTGCGTTACTCAGCCGATCGAGCCGCGATGGCTCTGGCAACGGACTCCAGCATCACTTCCATCGCGAATGGTTTGCGAAGGTAGTCGACCACACCAAGCATCTCCGCGTACGCTTTGTGTCGACTTCCCTCATTCGCTGTCATCATGATCACCGGCGGAGCGTCGGGAATCTCTGCGAGGAATTCCAGTACGGGGAATCCACCCATGCGAGGCATCATCATGTCGGTCAGAACAAGATCTGGCCGCTGCTGCTGGATGATACGACGACCGTCCTGACCGTTGTTGGCTGTCAGCACGCGATAACCCGCTCCACTCAGAACACTCTGAATGGTCGCTGAGATATCCCGATCGTCTTCAATTACCAGAATCGTTTTCTGTTCAGTCATGATCTGTTACTTCGATTCGCCGGTGGCGGCCACAGAGTTTTCGCGGGGAACGGCAATGAAGGAACTGACGCTGCTTCCATCGTCCATGTTCCAGACACGCACTTCACCGTCATAGCTGCCGGATGCGATCTGCTTTCGGCTCAGGCACGCGGAGACTGTATAAACCCAGTCCCGATGTCCAGAGAATTTTCGGACAAGGCCAGCGTCTGCTGACTTATGCTGGTAAACGTTCCCATCTCCGCTGGCGGAAAGGACCTGGTTTTCAGGAAGAATCTGGATTCGGAACACGTCACCTCCAAAGCCGCCGATGCTGCGAAGTTCTTTTGCATCCGCTGACTGCCAGACTCGGATCCTCTTATCACCGCCGCCGCTGGTCACCGTCGCACTGTCGGACAGGAAGGCCGCGGAATAAACAGGTTCGCCATGTCCCGGGAATGTGATCACGGGGTTGCCATTCGTCGCATCAAAGACCTTACACGTTTTGTCCTTGCTGGCGCTGACAAGTCGCTGACCATTTGGTGACCAGTTGATATCCATGACCCAGTCCGCATGGTCTTCGATCTTCACCACAGGTTCACCGGTCGCGAGGTTCACGACGGAGATAGATCGATCGGCACCTGCGGATGCCACCTTGCTGCCGTCCGGGCTGATGGCAACCGCGAAAATGGCATCACGGGATCGAACGAGCGTTCGAATCAGACTGCCATCAGTAACAGAAAACTGCTTCAGTTCTCCGAGCTGTCCGGGCGTGCCGGCGGCCACAACGATGGAGCTGCCGTCTGCAGTAAACTCCACGTCATAGACTCGTTCTGACACGTTGGTAATTCTCTGAGCCAGGGCACCGTCCGCAACGTTCCAGAGCAGCACTTCGTGGTAGCCGGAAGAGACCAGGCGGCTTCCATCCGGGCTGAAGGCAATCGCCGTCACAGGAATTGGGACTCGATATTCCTTGGGAGGCTGCGGCTGAGCCAGTTCGGGCATCACATCAAACAGATCTGACGTTGAGCTGATTCCCGCGTCGAGCGGCGCTCCCACATCAATCCAGCGTCGAACAACATCGACCTGCTCAGCGGTGAGCGGATCGGCATCCTTTGGCATGGATCCATCCTGAATCATCGTCAGCAGCAGCGACTCACCGCTCTTGCTGGCATGGAAGGCCGGACCGGCTTCGCCGCCTTTGCTCAGTGCGGCAAAGGAATCCAGGTTCAGTCGACCGCCAGGGCTGCGAGTATTGTGGCAGGCCACACAGCGCTGAGCCAGAATGGGGGCGACATGGCGTGAGAAAGAAACAAAACGGCCAAGCGGTTCCAGAGCCGCCTCGGCTTCGCGGCGAACCACGAGCGTCTCGGCAGACACGATCTGCAGTTCCGCTTCAATCTTTTGCAGCGAAGGTTCAAGCCCGGTCAGCTGAGCATTCAGAGTCTTCTGCCACATCTCGCTGTCGGTCTTCACCGTCTTCAGGCTGGTTTCCTTTGCCACGTTTGACGCCAGAGCTTCTGAAGCGGCTTTGTAGGCGGCTCTCGCCGGATCAGCCGCCGCATTCGCAGCCTGATGTTCGGCCGTCTTCTTTTCAAACTCGGCTTTGGCAACAGCCAGTTTTTTGTTTTGTTCATCACGGCGAGTCACGAGGGTTGCCAGAACCGCATCTGTATTTGTCTTCACGGGAGCAAAATCAGCGAGGGCCTTTTCCAGGCTCTGTATTGCCGCTGCCGAATCCACTCCGGTGAGCTTTGCGGCATCTCGAAGCGTTGTCAGAGATTTTTCGAGTGAACCGATGGATCGTCCGATTCGTTCCAGGGATTCCTTCGCTTCAACGATCCTCGCCTCGTCCTGCGCGAGAGCGGTGGTCATTGTTTCCATTTCTGTCTTCGCTGTATTCAGCTGATTCAGCACCGTGGCCACCGTGGCTTCAGCAGCATCAGCCGCAGCCCTGGTTTCGTTGGACTTCTTTTCCAGCTCCGGACGCTGAGCCGTCAGGGCAGCGATCTGCTGATCCGCATCTGTCCCCTTGCTGCGCCATTCCACGGCAGACTTTCGAAGTCCGGCAAGTTCGGTCTGAATCTTCTGACGAACATCCTGCATCGCGGTCAGTCGTCCCGAAGCTTCTGCAGCGCGAGCGACCAGCGCGTCGGCTGCTTCGTGGAGCGGAAGGGATTTCTGGAGTTCGGCCAGTGCGGCGTTCAGGGCGGCCGCATCAGCTTCCATCTTCTGGGCAGCCGCCACTTCTTCAGCAGCACGCTCCTGAGCAGTCTCGAGCTGTTTCTGAAGCTCCTGAACTCGCTGCATCGCGACTTCTGCAGCCCCTTTTCGCAGAGTCAGCTCTTTGTCGGCGTTCTGTTTTTCCTGTTCCTTCTGCTGAATCTTCTGACGAATTGCGTCAGCATTCTGGAACGGAGGATCAGCCCACGCCGTGGCTCGAAAGCCGGACGCGATGACCGTGGCGAAAGTAAAGCTCAGGACAACGGTCGAAACCGTAGTCCGGTTATGGCGGGGACGAGGCATGGTGAGTCCTCAGCGAACAGGCGGGAAAGATGCGACGCGACAATGAGTCAGCGCACGCATTTCTGCACAGGATTCAACCTCCTTTCGGCGATGTCAAGCTTCCCGCAACCCTCAAAGTCTGCCATTTGGCAAAACCGGAATCCCATTCGGATCAGCCAGTTCTCCCAGAGCGCGCAAAAAGAAAGCTCGGCATGTTCCTCACAAGCCGAGCTTTCTGAGTGTTCAGTTGGGTCAGATGCCGTACTTCTGTAGCACAGACCTGAACCTGCATTGTGTTGGTGCGTTCAGCCGCCGGTGTTCACCAGGGAGACCTGATTGAAGCGACGCCAATTTCCACCAGCCATGAGCTGTGGGACGCAGGTGTTAGCCCTTGCGATGTCGGATTCTTGATCGCATTCTTCGTTTCTTGCGACCGATTTTGCGCCGACCCTTACCCGTCTTCTTCGTGCCCATGAGCCAGTTATCTCCCCAAGGAAAGCCTGAAATTCACATTTGAGGGGGCGAAGGATAGCAATCCTGTTCCATCGGATCAAATCACGATTTCACAGGATTTCCAATCCGCGGTAAGTCGCCCCCGAATAGCCTCCAATCGGGTATTCCGCCGCCCGGAATGAGCAGCAAATCTTCTCAGTCGTGTGAAAAACCAGGAAATTCACCAAATTGTGCCCCGTCACTCCGTGGCGGGAAATCTCGCGTCGGAGACAAGCCACAATGAGGATGGGCGCAGTTCACGCGTCCCCCCTTCCGAAAACCGAAAACCGAACACCGAAAACCGCGCCCCGTCACTCCGTGGTGGAACGCCTCGCGTCGGAGACACGAGCCACTTTCATTACTGCAGTTGCTGCACTGTGTGATTGCCATGAAGCGGGCCAGACGTTCGCCTTCGCGCGGGTCATCCTTGACTGCGTCGATGATCGCGCCAAAGCGTTCTATCAGAGGTTGGACTTCGCCGAGTTGCCAGGAAACCCGTTTACCCCACTCGGGTGCGGTACATTCTGTGATGCGGAATTGAGTCGAGGCAAAGGTTTCACGGGCGAGTCCATTGAGAGGAGAGCTCGCTGGACGTTGCTTCCGGCTAAATCTATTCCAGGCCCCACAATCAGTCCTCTCTCGAGGGTGTTGTGAATTGACGCCCAGAAATCAGCCGGGCTAGGATTTTCGGTGTGCTTGAACTTTCGCGCGAGCCTCAACATGCCGTTGAGAGATTTGGAACAAGCGAGGAAGAAGTTTGATGGACGGCGTTATTGCTCTTCTTGTTGCATTTGTCCTCGTACCCTGCCTTCAGCTTGAAACGCCAGAAGAGTCCGGCGGGGCCGTTGAGGAAGTGCTGGATCTCGTATGTGATGATTCCTGCGAACCGGTCCTTCTGTCGGGAAAGGTATCGCTCGAATCTGGTGAACCTGCACCTCATAGCGTGGTCACTCTCCACCTCACAAATCGAGGCGCAGCTGAGTCACATGAGGTGAAGGTCACGACGAACAAAAGAGGAGTGTTCAGAACTCGTATCAGGATTGGGCGAGGCATTCTTGCCGCCACGCCAATTAGTGCAGAAAGCGCTGATGGGCGACAGATCGGCGCATTTCGCTTTCCAACGGACACCCCCGTTCCAGTTCAGTCTTCAATTGAAATCGAGCTTGTTCAGCCCAGAACGGTTAACGTCCATGTGGTCGACGGTGCGAATGCCCCCGTGCCGGACGCGAAGGTTGTTCTTTGCACGTTTTGGCCATTCGCCCCGAGAACCACGACAACAAATCGCGAAGGCGTAGCCACCTTCACCATTCCGTCAAATGACCGTGTCGAACATGTTGCAGCTCTGAAGCGGGAACTGGGACTTGACTACCGTTCCTTCACATTAAGCCGCGAAGAACAGGCGGCAGGGACGAACGAGCCACCAGAGTTCCCGTTGTCGAATGAGGTCACACTGAAACTGGACGGTGCGTCCCCATTCAAAGTGCGAGTGATCGATGAAAACAATATGGCGCTTCCGGGCATCGAACTCTTTCCGTGGTCAGTGAAAAAGGAATCAGAGCCTGAGGAATTGATCCCACGCATTTTTGGTCCTGCTTCGCGCGTCATTACAAACGCTGATGGCATCGCGGAGTTCACGTGGTTTCCGAACTGGCAGAGAACAAGAACCGCTATCTATCTCCACAGCGATTTCTACGAGAGCGCGCCAACATCATTCGAGCCGTCGAATGGTGACATAATGCTCGAGATCCGGCCGATCCGTCTCGTTCCAATTCGTGGCACCGTCCGTCACTCCGATGGCAGGCCAGCCGGGAACATCAGAGTGACTGCTGATTGCGCAGGTTTTGTCACTCATCGAATTACGAGAGAAACTTTGACCAACGTGGACGGAACGTATGAGCTTCTTGTGTCACCAGATTTGATTTATCTGGTCGTGGCTGCCGGAACTGATGGCACAGGTGAACGGCTGGCGGCAGCTCCTCAAACCGGATTTGCCGTTCACAAGGATACTCCAGTCGAGAGACTTGACTTTATGCTTCGAGCAGCGACACAGGTCTCAGGGGTTATGGTCAACAAAGCGGACGGGATGCCGGTGGCGAACACGTTCATCTATGTCTCACAATTTGGCACGGCGCTGAGCAAGCTGAAGGGGGTGAATATCCCAAACCCACAACGGATCCGGATGGATGTCATTCCGCAGGCATTCTTCGGAGCGGTGACGGACGAAAGCGGACGTTTCGAGGTCTATGTGGGTGACGGGCGTTTTGCGATCCACCTGCCTGATAACGGACCGGAGAAAGAGTTTATCGTGAATGGCGAGAGTCATCTCGATTTTGAACTCACGGCCGACATTTCACGGCCGATGGAATTCAGTGGGCGCGTCACCAGCGAAGCAACAGAGATGCCGATTGATAATGCGACCGTTGAAGGGGTACCGCATAACTTCACATCGCGGAAGTGGAAAACAAAGACGGACGCGGAGGGAAAGTTTGTTGCCAATCGCGGTTCAGAGAGCACCGTGATTCGTGTGCTGAGTGACGACCAGCAACTTGGCTCCGTTGTTGCGGACGTTGGTGACGCCAAGACCACCGAAGTGCAATTAAAGGCCACAGGAAAAGTGACTGGTCGCCTTGTCGACTCAACGACAAATGAGCCGTGCGCGGGCCAGAAACTCAATTGGGGGATTGAAGTGAGAACCGGGAAAGACAGTGCCATTGTTGTCTTTGGCGGCAATGTCACGACGGGCGATGACGGAAGTTTTGTTCTGGCTCCGGTATTACCGAACGTGGAATATCGCATCGAACTCGTTTTACAAAAAAAACAATCTGGCTAATCCAGGTCGACCTCTGTTGTCTTTCAAGCTGGCCCCGGGTGAAACTCGTGAAATCAATCTTGATCCTCAGCGCCCTGTTTTGCCCCGGAGATAACAGTCGAGCATCGGGTCGGATTGGCTTCGTAAGCTCGAAGGAGTTTGTGTGTGCATCCACTGATTGAACAGGCGAAGGAAGAAATACGCGAGTGGGCATCCGACGATCCTCGCGAACTTGCCGCTGCGGTCAGCAAACTCTGTCGAAGGATCGTTGCGGCGGGAAGCACGTCCGTGAATGATCAAGCCTCGCAACGATTGCTTCATTTACTGGAAATCGGATGCGGACCATCACTTGCTGAATCCATCGCCAGCTGGGAACGACATTGTCGCCTTGGCAAATTCGATCTCTCAAGTCATGAATCGTATGTCAAACTTGGAATCGTCACCTGGTGCGTCAAGAAACTTCTCAAACAACTTGGACTGCTGACCGGCAGTGTTGATACACCCATGCCGCTGGATGCCTGGAAGGAAGCTTGATCGATTGTCTGGATCGTTACATTATTGCCTGCAGGCGCTGAAGAGCGAATGCAGGCAGACTCGGAGGACTTCTTCTTTGCATCGCCTCCGGTGGCTTACGCACACCGGCAAGGGGTGTGGCGGCCCGCTGGGCCTGAGTCGCAGACACGCGCATTTTCGGTCGTCGCTTGGCGGTTCCTCGACCGTTTGTGGATTACCCGAGGCTATTTGCTGGCGTGGATTACACCGTCATCGTTCACCCGATCAAGACGCACTCGAACGATTTGTCCCGCCCATTCTGGGCTTGGTGATCCTATGAAATACTAAACCCAGGGCGATGCCCTGGGCTGATCTGTTGCTGGCCCTTTGGGCCGATATGCAGCCGGTGCAACGCCGCCTGAAGACGCACGCGGCATTGTGAGTTTGCCCGAAGTGGTTTCACGGCTGGACTATTCCAGCGTATGAACCAGCAGGCCGCTGCGGAGTTTGGGTTCAAACCAGGTGCTCTTTGGAGGCATGATTTCGCCCGCGTCGGAGACGGCCATCAGCTGATCCAGTGTCGTGGGATACATGGAGATTGCGACTTCCCAGTCAACCGAGATGCAGAGACGTTCCAGTTCCGCAGTTCCTCGAATGCCGCCGACGAAATCGATGCGTGAGTCTGTTCGGACATCCTCGATACCGAAGATGGGCTGAAGAACCTGGTGTTCCAGAATCGACACGTCCAGCGAACGAATTGGATCATTGGCAAACAGCGGATCCGGCGGAATGGTCAGCTTCCACCAGCGACGGTCAATGAAGAAGCAGAAAGAACCTGGTGCTTCCGGAACCGGATTGTCGGTCTGTTCAAGCTCGCCAAGCTGATCCAGCTTCTCCAGCAGTTCCGACACCGTCAGACCATTCAGGTCTTTCAGAATACGGTTGTAAGCCAGAATTCGCAGCTGGCTGGATGGGAAGAGCACTGAAAGGAACCAGTTGCACTCTTCCGTACCACTGCCTCCGCCCGGCAGTCGCCTTCGCAGTTCATTTCCCGCGCGCCATGCACTGGCAGCGCGATGGTGACCGTCCGCGATATAAAACACGGGAACCGCGGAAAGAGCCTGGACAAGCTGCTGTGAGTTCGGGATTCGCCACACTGTGTGCTGCACTCCATCAACAGCGACGAAATCATACAGCGGTGCTGTCTCCACAACTCGGGCAACTTCGAAGTTGATTTCTTCAACGCCTCTGTAAGTCAGAAACACAGGGCCGGCGTTGGCATTTAACGCAAGTACGTGGCGAGTACGGTCGTCTTCCTTGCTCTTGCGAGTCTTCTCGTGCTTCAGGATCAAATTGTTTTCGTAGTCGTCAATATGTACGCAGCAGACGATGCCCACCTGAGCTCGTCCATTCATGATCTGCCGGTAAGCGAACAGGCAGTCTTCTGTGTCACGAAACAGGACGCCATCCTGAATGAGCTTCTGAAAGTTGGCGGAAGCTTTCTCGTAGATATCAGGATCGTAGGGGTTCTTTTCCGGCGGAAAATCAATGTCCGGTCGCACGACATGCAGGAAACTCAGCGGGTTTCCTTCCGCCAGAGCCGCAGCTTCATCTCGATTCACGACATCGTAGGGAACTGATGCCACTTTTGACGCGAGTTCCGGGCGGGGGCGAAGAGCTTGAAACGGCTTAATTCGAGGCATGTCCAGTTATCCGGCTGATGATCGACGCTCCAGGTCTGTTCAAAAGGCTCGAACAACCGCAGGAGCAAATACAAAGGCGGCGGAAGTCTAGTGAACCAGCCCGTCAACGATAAGCGTCCCCGCCGGACCTCTCAGACGTGACGATGGCAGCAATCGGGGAACGCTGAGAAGGATTTTTCAAAGCGAATTTCAGGAGTAATGTCGTGGAACTCGCCGGAGTTCCCGTGAACGAGGCGGGCGGGATCGCTGCGGGGAAGGATCTCTGGCGGGATCCACTACGGTGGGTGGGGTGAAGGATCTCTGGCGAGATCCACTACGGTGGGTGGGGGTTCTGGCAGGCACAGGAACGGGCGTCAGATTTTCAAAACATGCTTCCCGAGTCACCGTTCCGGAGGGTAAACTTGCCGGTCCAACCTCGCTCAGATCCTTCCCTCCTTCCCCTGAGCATTGTGAGTTCTTCTATGCCCACCCTTTACTCACTGTTGCCGCGCCATCGTGCTTCGCTGATGCGAATGTCGATCGCTTTCACCGTTGTTGTCGCGATGGTTTTTCCGGTGCGAGCGGAAGATGTGGCGTTCGAAAACAGCGTTCGGCCCATCCTGAAAGCTCACTGCTGGCATTGTCATGGTGAAGACGCTGATCTGAAGGGGAAACTGGATGCTCGCCTTGTCCGCCTGCTGACAAAGGGCGGAGAATCGGGGCCAGCGGTTGTGGCGGGTGACCACGCCAGTAGTTTGCTCTATCAGCGCATTGCATCAGGAGAGATGCCGCCTGGAGAAAAGAAAGTCTCGGCCGACGAACTTCAGGTGATTGCGCGTTGGATTGATGCCGGTGCAAAAACGGCACGACCGGAACCCGAACAGGCACTAGAAGCGGGCAGTCTTTTCAGTGCGGAAGAACATACTCACTGGGCCTTTCAGCCAATCACTCGGCCGCCGGTTCCGACCGTCACGCCTGCGGATCAGATGAAAACTCCTGTCGATGCGTTTCTGCTCAGCCGACTTCAGAGCCAGCAGCTTGCGTTCAGTCCCGAAGCGGATCGTGAGACACTTCTTCGTCGAGCCTGGTTTGATCTGGTCGGGCTGCCTCCCACTCCTGAAGCGATCGACCGATTCCTGGCGGATCAGTCTCCTGACGCGTGGAACAAAGTGGTCGAAGAGCTGCTCGCATCGCCTGCGTATGGCGAACGATGGGCGCGACACTGGCTGGATGTCGCTGGCTATGCGGACTGTGAAGGGTACACAGAAAAGGACGCGGAACGAGCATGGGCATGGAAGTACCGCGATTATGTCATTCGGTCGCTGAACGCCGATAAGCCCTTCGATCAGTTTCTTCGCGAACAGATTGCCGGCGATGAAATGCTGACGCCACCGTATGAGAACCTGACTGCGGAACAGGCAGACTGTCTCACGGCCACAGGCTTTCTGCGAATGGCTCCCGACGGAACAGCGGACGGAAGTGTCGACCAGAAGGTAGCTCGGAATGATGTGATCGCGGAAACGCTCAAAACAGTTTCCACTTCGCTGCTTGGATTATCCGTCGGATGTGCTCAGTGCCACGAGCATCGCTATGATCCGATCACGCAGTCTGACTATTACCGTCTTCGTGCACTGCTTGAGCCTGCCTATGACACGGACAGTTGGCGCAATCCGAACGGTCGCCTGATTTCCATGTGGTCCGCCGAAACTCGTGCGGCGGCCACCGCTGTCGATGCGGAGCTTGCCGATGTTTCAAAGCGGCGGACGGAAGAACTGGACAAGATCGTCGCTGAGACGTTCGAACGTGAGCTGCAGAAGTTACCGGCCGACCAGCAGCCTCTGGCCCGAGCAGCCCGGGAAACCGCTGCGGACAAGCGAACTCCTGAGCAGCAGCAGCTCATCAAGGAGTTTCCATTTCTGAATGTGGATCGCGGCTCGGTCTATCTTTATCTGCCGGATCGCCTGACGGGCTTCAACAAGAAATGGGATGATCTGACGGAAGAGACGAAGAAGAAGCGACCGGCTGACGACTACGTCATGTGCCTCACGGAAGTACCTGGCAGGATTCCGAAGACCCATTTGTTTGCTCGAGGTGATCACCTGCAGCCGCGCCAGGAAATTCTGCCTGGGGATCTGACGATTCTGGCGACGGATGGATTTCAGATTGCCACGGATGATGAAACGCTTCCGACGTCGGGTCGAAGACTGTCATGGGCGAAGCGACTGACGAACGGTCAGCATCCGCTGCTGGCACGAGTCCTGGTCAATCGCTTCTGGATGCATCACTTCGGACAGGGCATTGTGACCACACCGGCAGACTTCGGGCTCAAGGGCGATCGTCCTTCTCATCCGGAACTGCTGGACTGGCTGGCCTCCGAATTCATGGACAAAGGATGGTCGCTCAAGCATCTGCATCGGCTGATTCTGAATTCCTCAGCATGGCGACAGTCTTCTGTGCGTCGTCCGGAACATGATGCGGTCGACCCCGATAACCGACTGCTGGCTCGAATGAACGTCCGACGTCTTGAAGCGGAAGCGGTGCGCGATTCAATCCTCAGCATCAGCGGTCAGCTGAATACAAAGCCGTACGGAAAACCCGCGCCGGTCAGTCCTGACGACGTCGGACAGATTGTGATCGCAATTGATACTCGCGATTCGGCCGGTCGTCCTACCGGGAAAGTGGAAGCACTGAATGGGGAGGACCTTCGACGCAGCATCTATGTGCAGGTCAGGCGATCGATGCCGCTCGGGGTGCTCGAGCCCTTCGATCTTCCTCGCATGACACCAAACTGTGAACGTCGAGTCGCTTCGACGACAGCCTCGCAGTCACTGCTGATGATGAACAATCCGTTTCTCGTGCAGCACGGTGATGCGCTGTCGGCCAGGGTTCGCGCTGCTTCATCGGAGCTAAGGCGACAACAGGCTCTTGCGTGGCGACTGGTATTTGGGCATCAGGCGACAGAGTCTGACCTGAATGCTGCTGCTGAGTTTGTGGCGGCCGGCGTTGCTGCCATCGGAGCCGATAAGCCGGACGCTTCGGTACGGGCGATGAATGACTGGTGTCACGCTCTGCTGTGTTCCAGTGGTTTTCTTTACGTGGAATAGCGAGCGGAACGGAGAGCAATCATGACATTCACGTCCCACTGGACTCGCCGACATCTGCTTTCCCAGCAACTTCTGGGACTTGGAACTCTTGCCATCGCGTGGCTTTTGAACAAAGCGGCTGCGTCGGAACCGCCAAAGCCAGTCACCACTCCTGTGACCTTTGATCTGGCGCCCAAAAAGCCGGCTCTGCAGGCTCAGGCCACGGCCATGATCTCCATGTTCATGCAGGGTGGTCCAAGTCACATTGACCTGTTTGACCCCAAGCCGGAATTGAACAAGCGCCATCTGCAGTCGTATACGGGCGACATCAAATACGACAACGCCGGTGAAGCCAGCAGCAAACTGTTCGGCTGCCCGTGGCGATTTCGAAAGTATGGCGACTGCGGGATGGACCTGAGTGAGCTTGCAGCACCTCTTGGCGAAGTGGCAGATGAGCTGTGCCTGATTCGATCCATGCATACGGGCGTGAACAATCACGGCGAATCCATCAATGCGATGAATACTGGACGTCAGCTTTCCGGACGTCCGGCACTGGGATCATGGTTCACGTATGGACTGGGCAGTCACAACAGTCAGCTCCCGGCGTTCATGGTTCTGGTCGACCCATCCGGATTGCCTGTTCTGGGTGTGGAGAACTGGCAGAATGGCTGGCTTCCTTCTGTTTATCAAGGCACGGTCGTTCGTCCGCAGGAGCCTCGAATTCTGAATCTCGATGCTCCAGCAACGCTCAAAGGGGATGCTCAGGATCGCTTGCTCAAGTATGTGGCTCGGCTAAACAGCGACTTCAAGGCGCGGCATCCTGGCGAACATGATCTCGACGCCCGAATGCAGAGTTATGAGCTTGCCGCCGGGATGCAGACGGAAGCTCGGGAAGCCATGGATATCAGCAGGGAAACTGAAGCGACTCACAAGTTGTACGGGCTTGATAACGATGTCACTCGAGACTACGGAACGCGGTGCCTGATTGCTCGCCGACTGATTGAACGCGGAGTCCGGTTCGTCCAGCTGCATACCGGAAACCAGACGTGGGATCATCATGGCGGAATTGTGACGGCGCTACCAGCGGTCTGCCGTCGCACGTTGCCACCAGCCGCTGCTCTGGTGAAGGATTTGAAGCAGCGAGGATTGCTGGACACGACCGTGGTTCACTGGGGTGGTGAGATGGGACGACTGCCGGTGATCCAGAACGAAAAGAACATTGGCCGTGACCATAACACGTACGGTTTCAGCACATGGATGGCCGGCGGCGGTTTTCGCGGCGGACTGCTTTATGGTGCCACGGACGAGATTGGGCACAAGGCCGTCGAAAATGTGGTGAACCACTATGACTATCATGCCACACTGATGTATCTGTTCGGGTTGAACCCGGAGCGGCTGTCATTCCGAAGGGCCAACGGAACCGGCAGTCTGCTGGAGGGTCAACCCGGGCAGATCGTCAGTGCTTTACTGAATCGTCCACCACAGCTAACGTAACAAGGGCTGAAGGCGATTGACCCGGGGAGTCTGGCGGAAAGTCGCCTACGTTGTTTGCTCACCTGCACGTTGTTCGTTGTGAAAAAGACAAAGAAGTTCAGGATCGTCTCTCATGCAAAATTCATCGGGCTGGACGCGTCGTCAAATTCTTCAGCGGACAGGCTGTGGCTTTGGGCTTCTGGGCCTGGCCAGTTTGCTGAATGATGAAGGTTTGCTGGAAACTGCGACGGCGGAAGACGTTCTTGGCGGCCGCTCACTGAATCCGCTTGCTCCTCAGCCCGGGCATTTTCCCGCGACGGCAAAGCGAGTGATCTGGGTCTTTATCAACGGAGGCCCAAGTCCCGTCGACACATGGAACTATCGACCGGAGCTGAATAAATGGAACGGAAAGTCGATCCGGGAGTTTGATCCGGAGTTCAAAGACACGACCGGATTTTTCAAGAACGCGGTCGGCAATCTGATGCAGTCTCCGTTCAAATTTACTCCACGCGGACAGTGTGGAAAGATGGTGCCTGAGATCTTTCCTCACCTTGGCGAGCATGTGGATCGAATGGCCTTCATTCAGTCCGGTTTCACCGAATCCAATAACCATTCGCCGGCTCTCTTTGCGATGAACACGGGATTCGCCCGGATGGGGTTCCCCTGTGTCGGATCCTGGGTCACGTACGGATTGGGAAGTGAGAGTGCGAATCTGCCCGGCTTTGTCGTGATGAGCGATCCGAAGGGGCGAGGACTGCCAAAGGGAAATGCGGCTAACTGGAGCGCGGGGTTTCTTCCGGGAGTCTATCAGGGAACCTACATGAAGCCTCAGGGCGATCCGATCGACAATCTGATTCGTCCGCCTGGTTTGACCGATTCAGCACAACGAAGCGAACTGGATTTGCTGAAGCAGCTGAACGGTCTGCATCTGCAGCAGCATGAAGCAGATTCGGAACTCGCCGCCCGCATTGAAAGTTTCGAACTTGCTTACCGTATGCAGTCGGCAGCGCCGGAGGCACTGGATATCGCGAGCGAGCCAAAGCACATTCAGGATCTTTACGGCATCGGTGATGAACGCTGCGATCATTTCGCAAGGCAGTGTCTGACAGCGCGACGACTGGTGGAACGAGGTGTTCGGTTCGTGCAGATTTATTCCGGCGGTATGGAAAATCAGCGATCCTGGGATGGTCACAACGATATCGACGGCAACCATCGGCAGTTCGCCGGTGAAACAGACAAGCCGGTGGCAGGGCTTCTGTCCGATATGGCCGCCAGCGGTCTGCTGAACGATACGCTCGTCATCTGGTGCGGAGAGTTCGGTCGTCTTCCGATTGCTCAGACCGGTGACAAGCCGGGCCGCGACCACAATCCGCATCACTTTGTGGCATGGATGGCCGGTGGTGGCGTCAAGGGTGGAGTCAACTACGGAAACTCGGACGACATTGGATACAAGTCCGTTGAAAATCGAGTCCACATCAACGACCTGCATGCCACGATTCTGCACCTGCTGGGCATGGATCACGAGAAACTGACCTATAAGTATAACGGTCGCCGCTTCCGTCTGACGGATGTGGGCGGGCGCGTGATCAAAGACATTATCTCCTGAGGAAATTGCTCCTCTGGTCCTGAAACTCCGCAGCCGCTGAGCCTCCATATTGCTCACGGCTGCTGTTGTGAACTTCGAGCATCTGCATGTCCATTGAGCCTGGTCGATATGAGCATTACAAAGGCAAGTATTACGTTGTCTTTGGCGTCGCGAAACATTCGGAGACGGAAGAAGAACTGGTCGTCTACCGAACCGACTACGGCGACAAATCCCTTTGGGTTCGCCCGCTGACGATGTTCACGGAAACTGTCGAAGTCAACGGCGTCAAGGTGCCGCGTTTTCGGCGTGTGGAAGAGTAATCTGAACGTGGCGCGTCACGTCTGAACCTCGTGGTTGTTTTCCAGGTGACAAAGAATCGCATCCAGTGAGTGCCGCGACCATTTGCGGCGCTGACAAACGGCCGGTCCGTTGGACCTCGGTGTGCATGGGGAATCGCCAACCTGGGCTGATGGCCCCGGCCAGGCAAATGATTGGGCCTCTGGCCCGGAATGCCACGGTCGCCCTACACACCCGGCCCCGTCCGGCTTCAGGCCGGTGGACCGCAGGTTTGACAACTAACCACAAAACGGTCGCCCTACACACCCGGCCCCGTCCGGCTTCAGGCCGGTGGACCGCAGGTTTGACAACTACACCCGCCGAGCCGTCCCATCAAACTGCGACTCAGGCCTGACAGGCCGACACAACCCCCGCCGGCGGTGTGAGCCGCCGGTGTGGATGCTCATGTGATTCAAAGGCCCGGACGGGCCGATACATAGACTGCGGCGGCACATAAAGGGCTGCGATAGCCAAAGCAACATGTTTCGGCCCGTCCGGGCCTGAGAATCTTGTGATGACTTTGGCCCTGGAGATTCTTCTGGCATCGAGCGGGATCTGACGGTTCGCCGGTGTGAATCTCTTCGAGTTTCCGGTGCCTGCGGCAAACGCCCTTCTCGTGTGCTGCCCAATGAGCGTCGGTAAAGCCGAGGACGGAAAGTGGAAAGCCGGAACTCGCGTTGCTGGGTTCCCGCCTGCGCGGGAATGACGAGCTCTGGGATTCTGGCAATCAGCCGGCACACTCCCCATTGAGTTGCAACTCTTCTACCATTACAGCGTCGCCCTCCCGACCTTTTCTTCGAGGCTGAAAGACCCACCTATGCGATGTCGACTGTTCGTTGCTTCTGCCTTTCTGATTCTGATGCTTTTCAGCACCGTTGTTTCGAACAGTCTTAAGGCGCAGGAGAAGCCCGCTCAGGAGAATTCGAACTGGAAGCCGACGCCTGGTCTCTTGCAGCCGTTCTGGAAAGGAACGACCGTCGATGGCGAATCGGTGCTGTTTGTCAGAGATGCCAGGACGGGCGTTGCCACGGGACGTGTCCTGTTTCCTGTGAAGCGAGTGCTGCGAGTCACAAAGGCTGCGGAATGGAATCAGCCGGACGCGACGGTCTTTGCGGAAGGGCAGGACTATGTTGTGACGTCTGGATCCACGGAGATTACTCTGCCTGCAGGTTCACGCATTCCGGCGTTTACGGATGCGGATCTTCGACGTCCGGCAGGAAGCCAGAAGTACAAGCTGACTCACCGAGACGGCAATGGGGAGATCTACTTTGGAGGCGCGGATGAGTACCATCAGATGCAGGTCTGCGTCACGTATGAGCACGAGCCATCGGAATGGCCGGCTGCTCCTCCCGCCTACGATGCAGCTCGACTGCCGAAGACCGCGGCGAAGCTGAAGAATCGTGAAGCATTGTCGATCGTTCTGCTCGGCGACAGCATTTCAACGGGCTGCAACGCGTCCGGCTGGGCCGGAGTTGCTCCGTTTCAGCCGGCGTATCAGGATCTGTTGCTGGCTCACCTGAAAGCAGTTTCGTCGCCGAACGTGACGCTCACCAATCTTGCTGTCGGAGGAACGTCGACGCCGTGGGGAATCACTCGAGTCCCCGATGTGCTCGCTGCCAAACCCGACCTGGTTCTGCTGGCATTTGGTATGAACGATTCGTCCGGCCGGCCCGCTGCGGAATACAAGGCCAACATCGAATCCATGATTCGCGAGATTCGCAAAGCGGCTCCGGAAACGGAGTTCATCCTGGTCGCCACAATGATGGGCAATGCCGACTGGATCACTCTGAAGCAGGAGCTGTTTCCTCAATACCGTCAGGCACTTCAGGAACTCGCCGGACCAGGCATCGCACTGGCGGATCTGACGTCAATGTGGCAGGAGATGCTGAAGCGAAAGAAGGACTGTGATCTGACGGGTAACGGCGTGAATCATCCGAATGACTTTGGTCATCGCGTGTATGCTCAGGTACTGACTTCCATCCTGCTGCCAGAAAATCAGACGGAAGCAAAAGCGACCAGAGAGCCCAAAGTCATTCGTCTGTGGCCTGATAAGGCGCCGGTTGATGGAACTGTGACGGAAGAATCCGACGCAAAGATCACCGTTCATCTGCCTGAGTCGCCGGACGGAACGGCCATCGTGATTTGTCCAGGTGGCGGCTATGGCGGGCTTGTTACAGGAGCCGAAGGGCACGGCATCGCGGAGTGGCTGAACAAACACGGGATTGCAGGAATTGTGCTTGAGTACCGTCTTCCCAAAGGTCGCTCATTCGTTCCGCTGATGGATGCTCAACGAGCCATTCGGATTGTGCGAGCACATGCAGCGGAGTGGCAGTTGAATCCTGGCCGCGTTGGCATCATGGGCTTTTCAGCCGGAGGACATCTGGCATCGACCGCAGCGACACATTTTGAAGCCGAGCGGCCGGATGAAGCAGATCCGTGGAATCGTCCATCGTGTCGTCCGGACTTCGCGATTCTGGTTTACCCGGTTGTGACGATGGGCGAACTGACTCATGGCGGATCTCGAACCAATCTTCTGGGACCGAATCCGACAGAGGAAATGATCACTCTGTTTTCGAACGAGAAACAGGTGAATGCTCAAACGCCGCCGATGTTCCTTGCGCATGCTCTGGACGATAAGCCAGTGCCTCCTGAAAACAGCAGGAAACTCTATGAGGCATTGCAGAGCGTCGGTGCGGAATCTCGCTATCTGGAACTTCCCTCAGGCGGACACGGCCTGAATGGATATAAGGGGCCGATGTGGGATGCCTGGCAGACTCAGTCGCTTGAGTGGCTGAAGGCTCTCAAACTGTCGGATCGAGAATGACGTTTCGCAGAGCAGTCGAAAGGGGCACGGTACTTTTCCGAAATCCTCGACCGTACCTGCATTTGGTGATGGCAGCCGATGCGAATTGCGTGGGCTGCTGTTTCCCGTCATGATACGCGGCGGTTTGTTCGATTCATGTGGACTGTTTGATGCTTTGAGCCATCATGCCAAAACACTCGTCATTCGTTGATCTTCCGTGCACTCTGGAATCGCTCCGCGTCTACCTTGGAACGCCGGCGAACCTGCCTACGATCAGTAATCCGGACATGGAGCTGGAGATTCTGAACGCGCCGGCGGCCGTGACCAGGGGAGAGAAGATTGAGTTTCGGATCTCCGCACTGGGCTTTAAGCAGCGGGCGACTCATGAGTATCTGGTGTGTGAGTTCGACGAGATCGTGGAGTCGATGACTGATGGTGTTCTGAAGCGCTGGGTGCATCGCCAGAAGCTGGAACAGCTTGAGCCTGGACTTTGTCGTCTGACCGATGAGATCGAATTCGAGCCCCCGGGAGGCATGCTGGGCTTTGTGCTGACCGAAGACCGAATTCGGGAGAACATTGTTGACGGTATGGAACATCGTTATTCGACCCTGAAAGAACTGATCGAAGAAGGCGTGATTCAATGAAGAAGCCCGCGAAGCAGCCACCAACCGTCGCGATCGCTCTGATGGTTGGCTGCATGATGACGATGTGCTTTGTCGCCATTGTCGCTGCCGTGCTTCCGCAGGTGCTGTTCATGGTCGTGACCGGAGCCGGGCTGGTGCTCTTCTTCGTCGCTCAGTACTTTCTCTGGGCACGATGGATGTACCCGATTGTTGTCCGGATGGAACAGGATGCCGAACGGGACGCCGCGAGCCGCGAAGACGCGTCCGGAAAGTAGTCGTCACGTAGTCGTCACTCTCTGAGTGACGCTTTGCGATTCATTTCTGCGGCTTTGCTTAGTCGGAAGTGATTTGGGTGGGAGAGTTGCGGGGGAGGAATTGCAGTTCGTCACCGAGGAGTCGCAGTTCGTCACTCGGAGAGTGACGGCCACTTTTGGAGAGTGACGCGCGCTTTAGTCCGGATGACCGTCGCCGGTGACATCATGCCACTTCATGGCGTTACGCATCGGTTCGATTCGCAGCACAATCACTCCGTCCTGGAAGACTCGAACGGTGCCCGTGGATTCAGACACGGCAATTGCGATGGCTCCTGTGGCTTTGGAGATTTCTGCTGCCGCCCAGTGGCGGGATCCCAGTCCCTTCGACAGCGTAAGGCCTTCCGCTGAGGCACGCAGATGCCGACCGGCTGCGATCGCGAGACCATCCGACGAAATCACGAAGGCACCGTCGATCTGAGCCAGTTCCTTGATGCTTTCGCGGACGCGGGGATTTCGAATTGAACGTTCCGACTTGGGATATCCGCGGAACGGGTCGTGAACCTGCTCCGTCGACATTTCCATCACCTTGCGATGATTGCCGACGACAAACAGAGTTCCGACCGGCTTGCCTTCGCGTCCTTCACGTCCAATATCGCAGGCGAGGTCGACCACGATTCGAAGAGTCTCCAGAGGTACCTTTGTTTCCAGCCTCTGAAGATCGCGAGATGTCAGTTTCGACAGCTGCTCGGCCAGGCGAACGACCGTAATCGTGTCGCAGATTTCCTTTTCGTATGCCGAGTAAACGACAACGACAACGTCGCCGGTTTGCAGAAGTTCGTCCGCAATGGCTTCCAGCAGCACCTGGGACACCTGGAAATGACGTGTCTGAGGCTCGTTCTGGATTTCGACGACGTCAACGTCGTCAAGCTTTGCAGCCTCCATGACGTCCTTCTGGTCCGAGGCAACAATCAGCCGGAAATCCTTGGATTCGCGCTTGAGCATCGCGAAGTCCAGGGGCTTTTCTGCCAGCAGTACGACCGCAGCGGCGGACACGTCAGCGGCAAGCCGGGCTGCAGCGACGAGTATCTTCTCAAACTCTTTTGTGATTTCCTGGCGACTCATGGTTTGAGTGTACGTGAAACGAACCAATGGTCAACGAAGGTTTTTCGTAATGTTGACGCAGAATTTTGGAGGTTGGGGTGGGGGGATGCCTGGGTTGGAGATATGGTTACGTTCAGGGGTTCTCGCGTCGGAGACACGAGGCACGTTCGGGTGGTTCCCGCGTCGGAGACACGAGGCACATTCAGGTGGTTCCCGCGTCGGAGACACGGGGCACTTTGGGGGGGAAGAATCTCAGACTACTGCAAACAGCTCAATGCCAACTGCGAGGAGATTCCACGAACCGTTTCGACATGTCCGAGTCGCGACGGCAGGACAAAGCGAAGCTCGCCGGATTCTGTCTTCTTGTCCAGCATCATGCACTTCAAAATGTCGTCTTCCCGATTGATCAGGTTGTCCGGTACTGCGACCGGCAGGTGCAGAGCTGACAGCAGGTTCGACTGTCGCTGAGTATCGTGGGGTGTAATCCTTCCCAGTTTCTCGGCCAGGCGGCTGGCGCAGATCATTCCGATCGACACGGCTTCGCCATGCAGAAGTTCGCCGTAGCCAGCCAAAGCCTCGAAGGCATGGCCGAACGTGTGACCGTAGTTAAGGATGGCACGGAGTCCGGTGGTTTCAAATTCGTCCTGCTTGACCACTTCGGCTTTCAGTTCGCAGCTGCGAGCAATCACGTGGCTCAGAACTGACGGGTCCCGATCATTCAGCCCGGCGATATTCTGCTCCAGGAACTCCAGAAAAGCAGCATCCAGAATGACACCGTACTTCACGACCTCGGCAAGCCCCGATCGATATTCTCGATCCGGCAGAGTTTCCAGGGTTTCCTGATCGATCAAAACTCCGACCGGCTGGTGAAATGCTCCGATCAGGTTCTTTCCTCGAGGATGGTTGATGCCGGTTTTGCCTCCGACCGAGCTGTCCACCATGGAAAGCAGCGTCGTCGGAACCTGAACAAAGCGCAGTCCTCGAGCATACGTGGCTGCGACGAATCCCGCGAGGTCGCCTGTGACGCCCCCGCCGACAGCAACCACGACGGTCCTGCGATCGGCCGACATGTTGACAAGGGCATCGTACAGCTGCTGAGTCTGCTCCCAGCTTTTTGACGTTTCGCCCGACGGTATCACCGCCATCTGGACATCCGCGCCGGCCAGTCGCAAGCTTCCGAAGACTCGAGCCGCGTGAGTCACCTGGAGGGCTGCGTCTGCGATGATCAGAAATCGCTGCCGGGCAAGGTCTTTGGGAGAAGCCGCGAGTCCTGGCCATTGCGAGAGAATCTCGGCCGATCGGTCCAGCCCGCGAAACTGAATGTCAATGCGGTAGCTTCGATGACCAAGCTCAACAAGGACCGATCGTGACCCGGCGAGTGGAATATTCATGATAAATTACGTCAATCTGTGACGACGAAAACTGTTTTGGCGAAACACCCGGCACCAGCCAGTGTCACTGTTGCACGGTCCGAGTCATGCAGGTCAGATATGTGCGGTTCCGGCACCAGTCTGCTGAACACGGACACCGGTCAAAGGCGTTCCTACAACGAAAACTCGGAATTCTCAATGCTCGCGAAGCGTATCATCCCCTGTCTTGACGTCCACGCAGGTCGCGTTGTGAAGGGCGTGAATTTCGTGAATCTCCAGGACGCCGGAGACCCCGTTGAAATTGCTCGCCGCTACGAGCAGCAGGGCGCGGACGAACTGGTCTTTCTTGACATTACCGCCAGCCATGAACAGCGCGACATCATTCTGGACGTCGTGTCCCGGACGTCGGAAGTGATCTTCATGCCACTGACCGTTGGTGGCGGCATCCGAACTCTGGATGACATTCGAAGACTGCTGAACGCCGGATGCGACAAGGTCTCGATCAATTCCGCCGCCGTCAAGAATCCTCAGTTTGTCCGTGAAGCGGCTCTGCGATTCGGCAGTCAGTGCATTGTGGTGAACATTGACCCGAAACGCATTCAGAAGGATGGCAAAGAGGTTTGGGACGTGCACATTAATGGCGGCCGTGTCCCAACCGGACTGCACGCTGTGGAGTGGGCGATCGAAGTTGAGAAGCTGGGCGCGGGGGAAATCGTCCTCACCTGTATGGATGCGGATGGCACAAAGGACGGCTACGACCTGGAGATTACTCGCGCGGTCGCCGATGCCGTTTCCATCCCGGTCGTCGCAAGCGGTGGAGCCGGATCACCGGAACACATGTACCAGGCGGTCACTCAAGGCGGGGCCAGCGCGGCTCTTGCGGCCAGCATTTTCCACTACGGGACGTACACCATTGCTGAAACGAAGCGGTATATGCAGGAACGAGGCGTGACTGTTCGGCTTTAGTGCCAGACTTCGTTTCTCGTTCCTGCGGTGCGCGGCCCCTCATAAAGGCTTGTTCGGAATGGACTTAGAGCTATTCTTGATCGGGCAGGCAGGGCCGCCGGTTCCTCAGTTTCCACTGTGGGACTGACGGGTTTCCGCATGGCCAGAACCGTGCTTTGTGAGTATTCTTACGGAGTTGAACCTGCTTGTTCTTGAACCTTCGAGGCTCACCCATGTCGCCGGTTTTCCGTTTGCCGCTCATTGCCCGTTTGGCATTCCCGATTCTTGCCGTACTTTTCTGCGCGACTGCTGCGAAAGCTCAGCAGTTTGACCTGGGAGAACTGGGGGCAGCGGACGTGTTCGGAAATGCGGCCGACGCTGAGGCAACGGTCTCTGCAACTCTGATCGCCGTCGATCCGCAGACGGCAGAATTAAAAGTCACCGTCAAATTGCCGGATGGCTACTACACGTATTCGATGAACAAGTCCTTCGAAGCGGCCACCAGTATTACGCTCAGCGAAACCAGCGGGCTGAAGGAAAGCGGTGAGTGGACATCAGATCGTGCTCCGAAGGCGGCATTCGATAAGGACTTCGGAAAGGAAATTGAGAAGTTCTACGACACGGTGACCTGGACAAAGAAGCTCACCGGAACACTCAAAGAAGGCATGGTAATCAAGGGGCAGGTCGACGGGCAGTTTTGTGGAAACGGCACCTGCCGTCAGTACGACAATGCGGTCTTCGCGGCCACGCTGACCAGCACCGGCGGATCTGCCAGCAACACTTCGGAAAACAATTCGGCGACGAGTGACTCTGCAGAAGCGTCCGTTCCCGACCAGACCACAGCCGCTCTCGACTTCAACTTTGGAACGACGAAAGCTCCGAAGAAAGGGATCCTCAAAGTCGACGTCTCGGTAACTCCTGAGGACGCGAAGCCTGGCGATGAAGTCACTTTAACACTGAAGGCCACGATCCAGGATCCCTACCACACGTTCGCGCTGGATCAGGATCCTGAGATGGCAGGACTTCCGACCGAGATTGAAGCGAAGGTGACCGGGCTGACGGAGGTCGATTCAGCGTTCAATCCGTCCAAATCACCCGAAGAAGAAAAGCCATTGCCGGACATCATTCAGCGGGTTCACTATGGTGAAATCACCTGGACTCGCAAGTACAAAGTCTCCGCTGCGGATGTGAAGATCGAAGGCAGCATGAAGTGTCAGGTTTGTCGTGACGGAACGTGTCTCAAGCCTACGACCGAGAAATTCACGTTGACCTTCAAGGCAAAGGGTGATTCCGCATCACGTTCTTCAGAGAACAAGTCCACCACGGACACCAATTCCACAGCCGGCACAAATCCTGCTGCGAATGGGACGTCGGACACAACGTCAAACGCTGATGCTTCGGAAAAGCCATCAGTGAGTGGCAGTGCTCCTCGTGAAGGCATCTGGGCCTTTGTCCTGGCGGCTGTCGGTGCAGGGTTTGCTGCTCTTGCGACACCGTGCGTGTTTCCCATGATCCCGATCACCGTGGCATTCTTTCTGAAGCAGGAAGAGAAAAAGGCTGGCAGTTCGATGGGACTCGCGATCGTCTACTGTCTCAGCATCGTCGGTGCGTTCACGATCCTGGGTGTGTTGACGGCTGCGATTTTTGGTGCCAACACTTTGACAGACCTGGCCAACGGGACGGTGCTCAACCTGTTCTTTGCTGTTCTGTTCCTGTTGTTCGCGTTCATTCTGCTGGGACTCATCAACGTCCAGATTCCTTCGTGGCTTCTGACGTGGACCTCGAAGCGCGAAGCGGCGGGTGGTCTTGCTGGTGTGGTCTTCATGGCGCTGACGTTCACGCTGGTTTCCTTCACGTGTACATTCGCGTTTGTTGGTGGTCTGCTGGTGGTTGCAGCCCAGGGAGATTATCTCTGGCCGATCATTGGTATGCTGTGCTTCTCGACCGCCTTTGCTTCGCCGTTCTTCATCCTGGCGATGTTCCCGCGACTGCTGAAGAACCTGCCTCGATCCGGCGGATGGATGGAAGACGTCAAGATCGTCATCGGTCTGATTGAACTGGGAGCCGTTGCGAAATTCCTGAGCGTTGCTGATGTAAACTCATCGCCGACCGGAACTCCTCGTTTTATCACATACGGTGGATTCCTTTGGGCGGTCGTCGCCCTGTGCATTCTGGCGGTCGTCGCAACGCTTGGGTTCTTCAATCGATCAAAAGTCCGCCGAACAGCTCCTGCGAGACTGTTCTTTGCTGCAGTCTTCACTCTGCTTGGAGCAAGAATCGCTGCGGGCGTCCTTGACGTGAAGATGTATCAGGATCCGGTTTGGAACGTTGCATCTGCGTTCGCTCCTCCTGAGATTCAGGACGGTGACGTTACGGAGCACCCTGAATTTGGCTTTGCACTTTCATTCCATGGGGAACAGATTGGGCTCGAGTTTGATCGTGCTGTGTCAGTTGCTCAGAAATCGCAGAAGCTTCTGTTTGTGGATATCACAGGAGTGAACTGTGTCAACTGCCGAAAAATGGAACGCACCGTGCTCGTGGATCCCCGAGTGACCGCGATCCTGGCTGGCACCGTTCAGGCTCAGCTATATGTCGACCGAGTACCGGGAATTCGAGATCAGCAGCGTGCTGACTCCATCAAGGAAAGCAATAACAAGCTGGCAATCAACCTGCTGGGCGATGTAACGATGCCGGCGTATGCGGTGCTGACCCCTGACGGTAAGAAAGTTCTGTCGGTCTTCAAGAGCCTGGACAGTTCCGGTGGCGAAGACTTCCTGAAGTTCCTGAACGCTGGTATTTCAAAGTGGGAGAAGCTCCAGAAGAAGACCGATGTCGCAACCCGCAACTGATCCATCGTCATGGATCCGAGTCCGCGGTGCAAGAACTCACAATCTGAAGAATGTGAGCGTCGATCTTCCCGCGGGGAAGCTGATTGTGATCACAGGCGTCAGTGGTTCGGGAAAGAGCTCACTGGCGTTTGATACTCTGTTCGCAGAAGGCCAGCGACGCTATCTCGAATGTGTGTCGGTCAAAACGCGGTCGCTGCTGCATCAGCTTCCGAGGCCCGATGTTGACAACATCTTCGGACTCGCGCCGACCATCAGTGTGGATCAGCGAGTGTCCGGAGTTCCAGTTCGCAGCACCCTCGCGACGACTTCGGAGATTCATGATTATCTTCGGCTGCTCTACGCTCGAGGTGGCACGGCTCACTGCACGGGCTGTGGAAAACCGGTTCAGCGGCAATCCGTCGATCAGATCGTTGCTCGAACGCTGAACCTTCCGGAACGTACCCGGCTGATGATCATGAGCCCTATGGTTCGCGGCCGGAAGGGGGCTCACAAGGAAGTCTTCGAGCGCATCTCGCGTCACGGCTTTGTTCGGGTTCGAGTCGACCGCGAAGTCCTTGACGTGGCGGAACTGAAACCACTTGCGGCTTCTAAGTCTCACACGATCGACGCGGTTGTGGATCGCATTGTGATCAAGGAAGGAATCGGGCCTCGCATCCGCGAATCTGTCGAGCTGGCCTGTCGGGAAAGCGATGGTACCTGCATCATCAGCCATGAAGCCGACGGCGTCTGGCATGAGAAGCTCTACAGCACTCGATTCAACTGTCCGGACTGTGATCTCAGCTTTCCTACTCCGGAACCTCGGACGCTCAGCTTCAATTCGCCGTGGGGCGCGTGTCCGCACTGTTCGGGACTTGGCATGATCTCGCCGACCGAAGTTCCTTCCCCGGAATCAACGGCTGCCACACGATCTCCGAAACGCACCAACCGAAAGACGAAGCCTGTCGACAAAGCAGTGCAGGACGCGTCGGCAGAAGAGCGGACAGCCGATGAATCAGCATGGATCCAGTGTCCTGCCTGTCAGGGCACGCGACTGCTTCCGTTTCCGGCGGGAATTCAGTTTCTGGGAGTGACCCTTCCTGACTTCTGCAAACTCAGCATCGTTGAAGCGGAGCAGATCGTCCGTCAGTGGCTCGACCGGGTCGATGCCGCTTCCGGACAGAGTTCGAGTGCACACTCGGCCGGCATCCAGGAATCTCAACATCTGACCCAGGAAGCTCGTCTGGTGGCGGAGCGTACTCTGCCGGACATTGCCGCCCGTCTCCGCTGTCTGGTGGATGTCGGAATCGGATATCTGACACTCGATCGTTCCACTCGAACCTTATCCGGCGGCGAATTTCAGCGAGCGAGACTGGCGGCCTCGCTGTCCTCCAGACTCTACGGCGCGCATTATGTTCTGGATGAACCGACGTCAGGACTCCATCCGCGGGACACTCATCGGCTGATCGAAGCACTGCGTCGCCTGCGCGATTCCGGTGGCACAGTGATTGTCGTCGAACATGATGCGGAAGTTATGCAGGCCGCGGACTGGCTTGTGGACCTCGGGCCGGGAGCCGGCGCGGACGGTGGAACCCTGCTGTTTGCCGGTGACCCGAGAGACTCGATCCACGTCGATTCGCCAACAGGGCATTACCTGCGACGACTCAACAGCACCAGCAGTTCCGATTCGGAGGTTGTGACTTCTGCTGAGTCAAGGGATCAGGAAACACCACAACGCCGATCGCTCACAAGTTCAGAGTGCCTGACGATTCGAAATGCCTGCAGCCACAACCTTCAGAATGTCACGGTCAGCATTCCGCTGCGAGGAGTGGTCTGCGTCTCGGGCGTCAGCGGTTCGGGGAAGAGCTCGCTGATTCAGTCAACGCTGGTGCCGTATGTTCGGGAATCCCTGAAGTGGCAGCCTGACCTTGTTCGGGCGAAGCGTCTTTCCTCCTGTGATGGCGTGGATGGCACTCAGAACCTGCGACGACTGATTGCTCTCGATCAAACACCGATGGGGCGATCTGCTCGCAGCTGCCTGGTGACGCTTTCATCGCTGTGGGATGAAGTGCGGCGTCTGTTTGCGAAGACGCGTGATGCACGAGCACGAGGACTCAAGTCGTCTCACTTCAGCTTCAACTCCGGAGAAGGTCGGTGTCAGGAGTGTTTTGGAACAGGGCAGAAGCAGATTCGCCTGGCGTTTCTTCCACCCACGTCCGTATCGTGCCTGGCATGTTCCGGGACTCGATTCAGTCGGCTGGTCCGTTCGATTCTGTTTCGCGGTCGCTCGGTGAGCGACATCCTTCAGATGAGGGTTGATGAAGCGAAGTCGTTCTTCTCTGAGTTCAAAAGTCTCAGTGACGCTCTGGACGTCTTCTGCCAGGTGGGTCTTGGGTATATGCCTCTTGGCCAGCCCACAAACACGTTCTCCGGAGGGGAAGCGCAGCGAGCCCGGCTGGCTGCCGAACTTGCCTGGCCATCGATGGAACACACGCTGTACGTTCTGGATGAACCAACAAGTGGCCTGCATGCCTCGGACGCCGGAATGTTACTCAGGCATCTGCATCGGCTGGCGGATTCCGGTCACAGTGTGATCGTGATTGAGCATCATCCGGATCTGATTCTTGGTTCCGACTGGGTGATTGATCTCGGTCCCGAAGCAGCGTCTTCCGGCGGCCAGGTGTTGTACAACGGGCCGACGAGTGGCCTTCAAACGTGTCGCGAGAGCATTACAGCGCAGTGGCTGTTCCGTGATTCGCACTCCAGGAGACTGTCGTGACTCCCTGGCAGCGAAAACTATGTACCTGGATTCAGCGGGCCTGCGAACTCGAAGTGCTCAGCCCCAAACCGGGAAATGTATGCCCCGGGCATGACTTTGAAGATGCATCCACGGACGACTTTTTGAAATCCGCAGCTGCCATCGCACCAGTCCTGGCAACTCCACAGGCTTCGCTTGGGATGGCCATTCTGAAGGCCGTCCAAGCGACTCGCACAGTGGTTTCTCACAACACGAATCTGGGAATCATCCTCCTGGTCGCTCCGCTTGCCAGAGTTCCGGAAGAGTTCTCCCTCGTTGACGGAATTGATTCCGTTCTGAACACCACGACCGTGGAAGACAGCAGGTTGGTTTACGAAGCGATTCGAATCGCGTCACCAGGAGGACTCGGAAAAGCAGATGCTCAGGACGTCGGCAGCCAGCCGACTGAGACGCTGACCGCATGCATGAAACTGGCATCCGATCGTGACCTGATCGCCCGTCAGTACGTCACCGGTTTCCATGATGTGCTGACGACCGGTGTGGAACTGTGGCGAGCCTGTCAGCAGACCGGAACGTCGTCGGGATCTCAGGTAACGACGCTCGCCCTGAGATTGTTATCGATGTTCCCAGACAGTTTGATTCAGCGGCGCTGTGGTGAGTCGGAAGCCATCAGCGTTCAGAAGAAGGCTCAGGAGATCGTCGAAGCCGGATGGCCGGTGTCATCCTTGAGTCAGTCACTCTATCGGGAATTGGACCGTTACCTTCGGGAAGACGGCCATCATCGGAATCCGGGCACAACAGCCGACATGGTCGCCGCGATTCTCTTCGCTTCAAAGCGGGACGAAAGGGCATAGGAACCAAAGTGCCTCGTGTCTCCGACGCGAGAAGTCCCCACATCGTGGCTCGTGTCTCCGACGCGAGAGGCCCCCCACATAAAGCCTACAGCACAATCGTGGCTCGTGTCTCCGACGCGAGAAGCCTTCCCGCCACGGAGTGACGGGCCACGTTCAAAACGAAAAGCGCTACTCAGGCCGAGGCCGAGTCAGCAGTTCCTGAAATTCCAGCGCGAAGTTTTCGTCATTTGTAAGGCAACGGTTGTTCATTGCCAGAATCTTGCGGATACGTCCGACGGTCAGCTTGGCTGGGCCGGTCAGACGGAGGACAAGATCATCGGCCGTGAACTGTTCCAGTTCGCGGATCGAGTGAATTCCGAGGAAGACGAAGGCTTCGCGGGCCTGAATATCATTCTGGAAGACGACATCCAGAGGAGCATCGACGGGAATGCGAGACCGTCCCAGACGACGTTGAGGAGACGTGTCGCGGATTCCCGTGGCGATCGTGGCCTTCCGAACGCCCTTTTTGCGAGCTGGAGCTTCGGGTTCCGGTTCTGGAGCACGGACTGGCTTGGCCTTTTTGACCACAACTGGCTTAGCCGGCTTTGCCGCGGGTTTCTTACGTGCGGGCGCCGCTTTTTTTGCAGGCTTCGCTGCTGAGCGGACTGTTTTCGCGGGTTTTGCTGCCTTTTTGACTGCTTTCTTTGCCATGATCCTTACCCGTCCATTCAGGTCGAGACCGGTCGAAGTCAACCGGTCAAGTAGTTCCAGAAGCGGACAGATGATAGCCAATTCGCAGTGCGGTTACCCTACAAGGCCCGGATGTTCCTCAAAAAACTCTCGAAGGATCTCGATTTCTTCTGGTGTCAGCAGCCCGGCTCCGGCCAGTAGCTGCTCTCTCCGAACGCGCCAGCGGCCGACAAGTTCCATCAGTTCTTCCCGCGATGCGTCCATTTCGCTGACGTTATCACCGGCCAGCCATGGAGACGGGTCTGTCGGCTCAACCAGTTCTCGCAGCAGATCCACGGTGACCGGTCCGGCCCCGGCGATTTGCAGACAGCGAGTCTTGGCGGTGAGCCAGTGGTCGTCAAGTTCCGGCATGCTGCGAGGCCCGTTCAGGACCACCCGCAATGACTGATCGTTCTTCTGACAGGAAACTCTTCCAAGCGATTCATACGAAGCGTAGAGAACGCAGCGATCCAGCAGGTCCGGGAAGCTGGAGTGGTTCTGGCTCCATCGCTCCCAGGTTCTCAGCAGACACTCCATCTGAATCTGTGGAGCCATGCCGTTGAGCATTGGGAAGCAATGAAAAAAGCCAGTCGGATGATCGCAGATCGATCCGGGATCCAGCGAATAACGCAGCAAACTGTCAAGAGTCGACACAAACGCCGCTCGGAGCGCTGTGAAGGTGATTTCGCAGTTCTGATTTTCCGGCGACGTGGGCATCGTGTGTCCAGGGCGGAGGACTGTGACAAATGTGTTGTTAAGAATTGGTCAGGGGTTTCAGGTAGATACTGCCACACAAATGATTGAACTCAAGGTCTGTCAGACAAAACGGCAAAGGTCTGATGTTGTGATTTGGCAACAAACTGTCTCATTCTTCCGGGCATTCATTGAGATCCCGATCTGCACGCCTCGGTTTTTTAGTTTTCTCCGCGTTCGATTGGGATTTGGCGTATGGTCTTCAGCCTTTATGCTCCGTCCGGCGAAAACGACAGGAGCTGACGAAACTGTTCAGCAGTCGCCGTGACGATCTTGGTATGACTCAGGAAGCCAGTGTGAGTATGGATCCGATTTCTCCGAAATCATCCCCACTGGTCCGTCTTGCCCAAAGCCTGGGCCTGGACTCCGCCGTTTTCTTCGCCGTGCTGGCTCGTTCGTGGCAACTGTTGACGGGGCCCGTTACTCAGGTCCTGATCGTCGTGCATTTTCTGACGTCGACCCTGGACTATTACTACGCCTTCAACAGTCTGCTGGGTACTCAGATCTTCATTGAGCTTGGGCTCAGTGTCATCGTCATTGCCATCAGCAGTCACGAATGGGCAAAACTCTCATTGGTTGAAGGAAAACCGGTTGGTGACGCCGATGCCCTGGCGCGACTGGCGTCACTTCATCGTCGGATGACACGATGGTATTCGATCGCTGCAGGCATTTTTCTGGTCGCAATGTCAGCAGGAGGAATGCTGTACTTTGGAGCGACTCAGGAAACGGCGACTCGCGCGGCTGAATCGTGGCGGTTACCCTGGATGTTCATGGTGCTGGTCAACGCGATCCAGCTCATTCTGCTTCCGATGACTGCGATGCTGGAGGGATGCCACCAGGTGGCAACACTGAATCGCGTGCGCTTCTGGCAGGGCGTCGCGGGCACGCTGGCTGTCTGGGTGGCTGTCTCATCCGGCGCGGGACTCTGGTCTCTTGTGATTTCCAGTTCCATCCGACTGGCGGGCGAAGTGTACCTGGTGCTGTTTCGATATCGCTCCTTCTTTGAGGCCCTGAATGCCATTCAGTCTGGGCCGGAGATTCACTGGAAGGAAGAAGTGCTTCCCCTGCAGTGGCGCATCGCGGTCCAGGGGATTCTGCTCTGGTTCGCTTCCGGCCTGCCGGCTCTTCTCGTGTTTTCAAAACTGCCGGAAGGCGAGGCTGGACGTCTCGGAATGACATGGACAATCCTCAGCGCGGCCCAGGCGGCGGCACTGGCATGGGTGGAAACTCGCCGGCCACAATTTGGTGCTCTGATCGCCGAACGAAATTTCAGCAGGCTTGACCAGATGTTCTTTCGTCAGGCACGCATGTCCTGTCTTCTGATGGCTCTTGCAGGCTGCTTTCTGATCATACTGGTCTGGATCTTCGGCCATCGTGACGAATGGATCTGTCAGAGATTCTCAGAACGGCTTCTGCCTCTGACGGGAACGTGTCTGATGGCGATCGGGTTCATCACGAATCAGCCAGGCCTCTGCGCGAACATCTACGTGCGAGCTCACAAGCGGGATCCGTTCCTTGTGGCTTCCAGCATTTCGAACATCTCCGTCGCATTGCTGCAGCTGGTGCTTGGGCTAAGGTTCGGTGTGACCGGAGTTGCCGCAGGATACTGCCTCGGCATTTCCTTCGTGCAGACTCCGCTGCTACTGACCGTCTGGTGGCGCACTCGACGCGAGTGGCACTGACCGTGTCGCGGGAATGGCACTGACCGCGCCATCAGGAGCCAAAACGCTTCTTCGACAGGAATCCCACTGGCAGTGCTGTCCGACCGGCTATCGCCAGATCGGAACAGGCTTCTGCGATCACCGGAGCAAACTTGAAGCCGTGCCCGGAGAATCCTGCCGCCACGACGATCGGCAGGTCTTCATGGCGATCCAGCAGAAAGTGACCATCAGTGGTCATGGAATAGAGGCACACGGCGGAATTCATCGGCTCGTCCGCCACAAAGTTCAAATATGATCTAAGGAATGACTGCACGGGGCGAAGATCTTCGTCCGAGACCTTTCGATCAACGTTTTCCGGTCCGCTGACCCATTCGCCGCTCGTGTGCTCGCCCATTTTCACAAGCCCGTCTGCGACTTCCGGGAGCCCATAGAACTGCCCGCTCTCAGTGTCCATCAGAAAGATCGGCGCCTGTTCGGTGTTCTTCCAGTGACCGGTTGTGGATGGAAACCAGAACAGAGTCTTGCGGCGAATCGCGATGAGACTTTTGTAGTCAGGCAGTAACGAATGTGTCCATGGTCCGGATGTGACGACTGCCGCACCCGCGGAATACACGCCACGGTTCGTTCGAATCTCAACAGAGGTCGCCGTACCCGTGAACTCCAGAACTGCCTCATCGACGTTCAGCGTCGCTCCCTGCTGAACAGCGAGCTTCAGATTCTGTTCGACGCACCGCTCGACCCACAGGAATCCAGCGGTGTGTTCGACTGTTACCGAATGTTCGTCCGGTACACGCAGGACGGGATATCGCTGTTGTGCTTCGGCCGGTTTCAAATTCTCAATCGCCAGGCCGTGAACTCGCGCGGATTCCCTTGCTCCGACAATGACCTCCGAATCACCCGGCCCTGTCATCACCAGATCACGACGCTCCAGCAGCCTTTGTCCACACGCGGCTTCCGTCGTGACCCACTTGTCCCACGCGCGATGCAGCAGAGGAACATAGTCCGGATGTTCGAAGTACGCTTTGCGAATGATCCGCGTCTCACCGTGTGAGCTGCCCAGACGATGAGGAGGCCGGTGACGATCAATTCCAAGGACTCGCAGCCCACGCTGCGCGAGTTCCAGCAGCGTGGCCGATCCCATGCCACCGCATCCAATCACAATGACGTCGAAGTGGTTCATGGCAATGGCTGTTGCTGAGTCATGCAGTGAAATGCTCCAAGGCCCCACACCAGGTCCAGAGCATCCACGCCCACAATCGTCCTGTCCGGATGACACTCTTTCAGAAGCTGCATCGCTGCATCATCCCCATCATCCTGAAACGTCGGCACAATGACTGCGCCGTTCGCAAGATAGTAGTTGCAGTAACACGCCGGCATGCGAGCATCTTCCTGGTACTTTGGCGACGGCATGCAAAGAGCCAGCGGAATCAATGACTCCCCGGAGCTGTTTCTGGCGTTTGCCACGGCTTCCCAGTTCTGCCGAAGGTCATCCGCCTCCGGCGCGTCGTCTTCATAAGGAGCGGCCAGAAGTACGCGGCGTTCATCCACGAATCTTGCGACCTGATCAATGTGCCCATCCGTGTCATCCCCAATGATTCCGTGGCCGGGCAGCCAGACGACGTTCTTTGCCTGAAGCCAGTGTCGCAGGATGTCTTCCATCTGGTCCGAAGTCATCCCTGGGTTACGGTTCGGATTCAGCAGGCAGCTGGAAGTGGTGAGCACCGTTCCTGCTCCGTTCCCTTCAATCGCTCCACCTTCCAGAATCAGGTTTGGACGGAGTGTCGGGACGTTGACGATGTTTCCGATGGCGGATGCTGTCAGTTCGTCGTAATTCCACGGCGGGTACTTGCCGCCCCAGGCATTGTAATTCCAGTCGATAATGACCTGACTGCTTTCGGCGGGAGTGCCTTCGCGACCGTTCAGGAAAATCGGACCATGGTCACGGCACCACGAGTCATTGACAGGGATATCAAACAGCTCGGGTACAAACCGACTTCCATGACGACTGCACGCCGCATCAATGAGCGGTCTCGCTGAATCAGCAACGCCGGGACCGCCTGCCAGGATCCGGACGGGTTCGAATCGAGCCAGCGCAGCGACGAATTCCGCGAAGGCTGCCGGGATTCGTTCGAAGATGCCGGGCCATGTGTTCGGATTGACCGGCCATGCGATCCATGTGGCGGCGTGCGGTTCCCATTCAGCCGGCCATCGATAGTCATGCAGATTGATCATGTGCGTTCCTGGTGTCTGCCAATGCACTAAGGTCTGTGTCGAGTGTCTTCACAGGCTGAAGCAGCTGCACGAAGCCCGGGACAACTGCCTGAATCCTGTCAGCGATTTAGCCAAGCGATGAAGAATCCAGCCGCTGTCGCAGATAAGTCGATCGGGCAAGATTACGATCTGCTGTCTCCAGCACGCCACCATGCAGTTTCTGAAGATGGGCTGGCTGCGTGTGAATGAACAGCTCGTTGACGGATGCCACATCAAGGTTATCAACCAGCCCCAGGCGGATCCCCATTCGCAGGCTGGAAAGCAGGTGCATCGTCTCTTCCGAACTGATGGATCGAGCACTGGTGAGCGTGCCGAACGCGCGAGCGACAGTATCGTGCAGCTGTGACTTGTTATCCTTCAGCAGCAGGTCACGGACTCTTCGTTCCCAGCTAACAATATGTGTGACAACTTCTTTGACTTCGGCGATCAGTGAGTCTTCTGTCTTCCCCAGAGTGACCTGGTTGGAAATCTGGTAGAAGTCTCCCAGTGCCTGGCTGCCTTCTCCATACAGTCCACGGACGGCGAGACTGATTTTCTGCGCGGCCTGATGGACCTTTTGAATCTCGCGTGTCATTCGCAGAGCGGGCAGGTGAACCATGACGCTGATTCGGATGCCGGTGCCGACATTGGTGGGACACGCGGTCAGGTAACCAAACTGCGGGTGGAAGGCAAACGGGACTGAGGCTTCAATCTGGTCATCGAGTGCGTCACATTCCTTCCAGCAGTCATCCAGTGCAAAGCCGCTGTGCAGGACCTGAATTCGCAGATGATCTTCTTCGTTGATCATCACGCTGTGACGCTCACCCTCTGAGATCGCAACGGCCCGCGGACCATCACCGCGAGACAGCTCGCGTGAGATCAATTGCCGTTCCATCAGAAACTGGCTGTCGAGCGATGAAAGGGTTTCGATGTTGATGTTGTGAACGCGACGCCCCAGGATGCCATTTTGAACAGCGTTCTGCACCATCTGCACGATTTGAAATCGGGCATCCGCCGAGGCTCGATTGATGAACGCAAATCCGGCGACATTTCGCGCCAAACGGACTCGGCTGGAAATCACAATGTCAGATTCGGGACCGTCTCCGCGCAGCCACTCGCCACTGGTCTTCGCCAGTTCCGACAGCCAATCCGAATTCTCTGAACGATCGAGGTTCAACGACGGAATTCCTCACCAGGGAGCATTCTCCCTGAATCCATGCGGTCCGAACGGCCGCGTTTCAGGTCTGGTATCTACTCTGCAAAACGCCGGGAGTGTAGTCGCCGATTGAAAACAGGTACAGGGTTACCGTCGCGAGCCGTTCAACCTCATGGATTTTCGGAATTCCGGCCGTTGGCAGCCTGCAGGAAAGCTCGAACTTGCCCGCGGTGCCCCGATCCGCTCTGTCGGACTTTTGCCCGTTTTTGCGGCCGGCTCAGGGTGCGATTTCCGGAGACGATTCGCCTGGCAGGCGATAGAACAGACAGATCGGCAGCATGAAAACAGCGAGCGATGCAAACATGATCCATTGCAGCGGCCCTTCAGCACCTTCGCCACCGATTCGGACCTGAATCATGCCGACCACCGCAACATATCCTGCCGACAACAGAATCCCGATCCACGTCATGAAGTTCTGAACGCCAATCACACGGCCCTTCAGATCCGCAGGTGGCGCCTGCTGCAGGTAGACCTGAACGGGAACAACAAACATTCCCGCGGAGATTCCCAGAAGCACCATACTCAGGCGAAGAAACCACTCGAAGCCGTCCGCTCCAAGGCTGGCCAGAATGGACGAGTCCGGAGCTCCGGCGCTGGAAGGTCTTCCCATCCTGCCCGTGGCGAGAAAACCAATCAATGCCAGCGACAACATCAGCAGCCACGCGCCGGATCGAACCCACACGTGACCGTTTTGCCCCTTACCAAGGAATCCGGCTACGACACATCCTGCTGCGATTCCAAAGCCAATGCCCGCAACCATCAGACTCGTTCGTGTCGCACTGAGGTCAAACGTGCTTTTGCCCAGAGTGTTGACGGCCATCTGAGTCACGCCACCCAGGAACCAAAACACGGTGGCAATAATCAACGCCATCAGCAGCCCCTTCTCACGCCGAATCAGATCCCAGATGGACTTGGGAATAAAAAGGTTCTCCCAGCGAAGAGGCAGATCAGGCACGGCGACTCGAGTCTTCGGGAGGATCATGGAAGACAAGGTGCCAATCACCGCGATGGCCACTGCAACCAGACTGCCCATCCAGAGCTTGCCCTGAATACTGTCCACTGCGAATCCTGCACAGGCCGTTCCAAAGATGATGGCAAGAAACGTTGTCATCTGAACTGCACCGTTGACGGGTCGCAGTTGAGGTTCAGGGAACAGTTCCGGAAGGACTCCGTATTTTGACGGTCCGAAAATGGCGCTGTGTGCCCCCATAAAGGCAAGAATGGAAATCAGCAACACCAGCTGCGAGTCTGCTGACAGGCCAGGAATGAGCAACACCATCAGCCCCGCGAGCGTGATGCCGATTTCAGCAACCTTGCACCCCACGATCACTGTCTGCTTTGAGAGTCGGTCGGACAGGTATCCGCCAAGCCCGGACAGCAGCACGAACGGTATCGCAAAGGCGGCCATTGCCAGCGGCTGACGGTCCGGGCCTGCTTTCCCGTTCACCTGAGACAAACAGGTCAAAAGGACCATCTGTTTGAAGTAGTTGTCGTTGAAGGCCCCAAGAAACTGGGTTGTCAAAAATCCCCAGAATCCGGCGGTCTGCTGAAACTGCGCTGCGGCATAAACCGGCCGGCCTGATGCGACGCCGGAATCACCAATGACGGATCCCTCGGCTGTCTGATCTACGGAATCAGGATTCTGCTTCAACTCACTCATCGAGTTCATTCCGGCGTTTCAATGGTCGGGCACGGCTTTCAATTCGGTCGGCGTGTGAATGATAGAAGTTCGAGGGAGATTGCAGAACGGCAGGATCTAACCTGGCCGGCAGAAAGTCGATTTCCCCGCAGAATTCAGCCGCGGCCAGGGAATTTTCACACCCGGTTGCGAGTCGGGACTTTTCAACGCACAATCTGCCGACGTTTTCCGACTCATTATCCTTTTGAGAACTCCGTCATGAAGATCTTTCGTTTCACGCTGATGACTCTGATGATCGCTTTGAGTGCGATCGCCCAGGCGGATGAAGGTATGTGGCTGTTCAATGACCTGCCACTCGAACTTCTGAAGCAGAAGTATGGCTTTGAGCCCTCAAAGGAATGGGCCGAACACCTGATGAAGTCGAGTGTTCGCTTTAACGTCGGCGGTTCAGGTTCATTCATTTCCAGCACCGGACTGGTCCTGACAAATCATCACGTCGGATCTGACACGCTGTTTAAGCTGTCGACTCCGGAACGTAATATCATGGAAGTCGGTTACCTCGCGAAGACGCAGGCGGAAGAATTGAAGGCTCCGGACCTGGAGCTGAACCAGCTGGTCGAAATCAAGGATATCACAGACGAAGTCAAAGGCGCCGTCAAACCAGACATGACGCCAGAGCAGGCTGTTGCGGCCCGTCGAGCCGTGATCGCGCGAATTGAAAAGGCTTCGCTTGATGCGACAGGACTGAAGAGCACTGTCACGACACTGTATGGCGGCGGACGCTACCATCTGTATCTCTACAAGAAGTACACCGACGTTCGACTGGTCTGGGCGCCGGAAACAGCGATCGCGTTCTTCGGTGGTGATGCGGACAACTTCGAGTATCCTCGATTCTGTCTGGATGCGACGATCTTCCGAGTCTATGAAAATGACAAGCCTGCGAAGATTGAGCACTTCCTGAAGTGGTCTGCCAACGGTCCGGATGAAAAAGATGTTGTGTTTGTGTCGGGCCATCCTGGTCGAACAAGCCGAATCTTCACTATGGATGCTCTGAAGTATCAGCGCGATGTCGCGCAGCCTGCAAACCTAACGAATCTTCGCCGTCAGGAAATCCTGCTTCAGCAATACGGCCTTCGAAGCACGGAGAATGCTCGCCGGGCACGCGACGATCTGTTCGGTGTGCAGAATTCTCGAAAGGCTCGGTTGGGAATGCTGGCCGGACTGCAGGATCCTCAGGTGATGGCCGACAAGGCCGCAGCAGAGAAATCTCTTCTGGATGCCGTGAACGCTGACCCAAAGTTGAAGCCTCTTGCCGGCGCGTGGAAGTCCATTGCAGAGACAATCAAGAAGCGAACGGAAATGACGGGCAAGGGCGTGGCCGTTAACTCACAGCTCTTCGGCATCGCACTTCAACTGGTTCAGATGGCAGAGGAAGATCAGAAACCGTCGGAACAGCGATTGCCGGAATTCTCCGACGCGGGTCGCGAATCACTGCTGCAGCAACTGTACTCCGAAGCTCCGATCTATACGGACCTCGATCAAGTCCTTCTCGGGGATTCGATTTCGAAGACCCTGGAACAGCGAGGTGGTGATGATCCTCTGTGCCAGCAGATTCTGGCTGGCAAGAGTCCATCAGAACGAGCCGCGGAGCTGATTCGCGGAACGGAACTTTCCAGCGTTGAGTATCGAAAGAAAGTCGCAGCCAGCGGACTGGATGGTATCAAGGCCTCAAAGGATCCTCTGATTCAGCTGGCGATGATCATCAACCCGGAAGTCCGACGTCAGCGCGCTGTCACGGAAGAGCTGGATGAGCAGGACAAGCAGGCGTATGCTCAGGTGGCGGAAGCTCGCTTTGCCGTACTTGGAACATCCGTCTATCCCGACGCGACATTTACGTTGCGGCTCGCGTTCGGACCGGTCATGGGCTACGAACAGGATGGCCAGCAGATCCCTGCCTGGACAACGATTGGCGGAGCCTATGAACATGAAAAGAAGCACGCTGGTCAGTCAGACTATGTTCTGCCAAAGTCCTGGAAAGATGCTGAGCCAAGCCTGGTGAAGAATACGCCGTTCAACTTCGTCAGCACTGCGGACATCATCGGCGGAAACTCTGGAAGCCCTGTCGTGAATCGCAGCGGAGAACTCGTCGGACTTATCTTCGACGGCAACATTCAGTCGCTGTCCGGCAACTACGTTTATACCGAAAAGCAAAGCCGATCAGTCTCCGTGCATTCCAGCGCATTGCGAGAAGCGTTGCAGGTTGTTTACGGTGCGTCGCACATCGTGAAAGAACTTGGCAAGTAGTCATCCTCTGGCCAGGTTCCGATTCTCCGGATCTCCCGCTGCATGCATCATGCAGCGGGAGATTTCATTTAGCGCCAGTGTAAAGCGATTGTCCTCAATCGCTCCATAAACACAGCTGCAGTTGGGGAAACGGCTGAGGACAGCCGTTCTACACTGAAGGAACTTCACTGGGTGTTGTCTGATCTGTACAACCTTCTGTCCTTTCAGAGCAGCGGCTTTCCCAGGCTCATCGAATGGGCTCGAAGTCGTGGAATCTCGTTTGGGCTCGAACGGTCCGTACGAATTCGAAATGGACAACTGGAAACGTATCGATGCCTGCTGTCGTTTGTGAAAGACGCGTTCTTCGAGACATCTGCAGCGGTCTCGATGCCCGGTGCCGGCTCTGCTGCCGCTGTGGGCGGATATGATCCTCAGCTTCTGTTTGAGGTGTGCCGGTTGTTGCGGTGTCCGGAGAACATTCTTGCAAGCATTGCTCGCAATCATCATGCGGCGGCGTTTGTGCATTTTGGTTTTGAAGCGACGACCATCCAGACCATTGCCAAGTGTTATCTGGAACTTCCACCGGTCGAGCAGACGGCGTCCGGCCCCGAGGTTCATCATCCCGGCTCTCGGATTCAGTTCCTTGGCTACAAATGGAACATGACGAATTCCGACGATGCCGTGCTGACTCTATATCGAACATGGCCAGCGAGTGAACTCCAGAGTGGTGTCGGGAAGTTCTTTGCAGAAACGCCGGAGTTGTTTCGGCCCTTTGCTTCAAAGCTCATCACGATGTTGGGAGGGAACTGCGAGGCAACCAGTCTGATGGACTATCCTTTGCTGGAAGTGCGCGACGAAGGAGGTCCTCGCTGTGCGTGGGATCTGAATGTCTACGACGGCGGTCTGACGATCGGTCAAATGGCCGAGCCTTTTCTTCTGATACCGGAACTGCCATCCGGCCAGCGTTCCGTCGACTCGTGGCGAGAATCTGTCTCGAACAGCCTCGTGGGACACATCGCCACCGGCCATGATCGCGGTGGTCATCCGTTTCTGACGATCTACTACGGAGGAACAGATGTGGGTTGATTTTGATGAGAAAAATTCGGTGAATGGCAGTGAATTCACTGAAAGCCGGCAGAATGCTTGACCTTGTCGCTTTGCCAGGTCACCCTTCTGAAAACTCGATGGAAACTTCGAGTGACTGCGAAATGACTTTGCGGCATCAGTTGCCGTCCACCCTTCTCCTTATCTTCAGGTTCGGGTCCCGCCATGAATACACAGACAAGCGACAACACATCCCGTCGTAACTTTCTTGCAGCAACAGCCGCCGGCACTGCCGCTCTGGCCGCAGTTCCTCAGTCTCTTTCCGCCGGAGCATGGGCCGGTGGCAGCGACCTGCTGAAGGTCGGTCTTGTTGGCGTCGGCGGTCGAGGCACGGGAGCTGCTGAGCAGGCTCTGAATGCTGATCCCGGAACAGTCCTGGTGGCTCTGGGCGATGCGTTTGAAGATGCCGTAGCCCGTGGTCGCCGTCAGCTGACTCGCATGTTCAACAAGGACGGTGCTGCTCCGCGAGTCACCGTCGATGACGATCATGCATTCGTTGGGTTCGATGCCTACAAGAAGGTCATCGAATGCAGCGACGTGGTCCTGCTGGCGTCAACTCCTCACTTTCGACCAGAACATCTTCGAGCCAGCGTTGAGGCGGGTAAGCACGTGTTCTGTGAAAAGCCAGTGGCTGTTGATGCACCAGGCGTTCGATCGGTCCTTGCTTCGTCCGCACTGGCTGAGCAGAAGAAGCTGAATCTTGTTTCCGGATTGTGCTGGCGTTACCACCCAGGAAAGCGAGCCACGTTTGAACAGATCCGCAACGGAGTGATTGGCGATATCGTCACGATGCAGTGCAGCTACATGACAGGCGGTGTCTGGGATCCTCGCCGACGTCCTGACGAGTGCAAGTCAGAAATGGAATACCAGATGCGCAACTGGTATTACTACACGTGGCTGTCGGGAGACTTCAATGTCGAGCAGCACATTCACAGCCTCGACAAGATGATGTGGGCGATGAATGATGAACCACCGGCGACGATCAGTGGTTCCGGCGGACGACAGGTTCGAACGGATGTGAAGTACGGCAACATCTACGATCACTTTGATGTTGTCTACACGTGGGAAAACGGCGTCAAAGCCTTCGCTCGTGCTCGCCACTGGCCAAACTGTGAAAACGAGGTGGAAGACTACATCTTCGGCACCAATGGCCGCGTGGATGTCATGGGCCACAAGATCATGGACCACAAGGGCAATGTGATCTGGAAGTATGACGGACCGGATGGTGACATGTACCAGATCGAGCACAATGAACTGTTTGCAGCAATCCGCGCGGGCAAGGTCATCAATAATGGTGACTACATGTGCAAGAGTACTCTCATGGCAATCGCCGGACGACTGGCGGCCTATACCGGTCAGCGCCTGACCTGGGATGCGGTCATGAAGTCGAAAGAGGATCTGAGCCCGAAAGCGTACGAGTGGGCCGACAACCCGGTTCCTCCCGTGGCAATCCCAGGCAAGACCCCATTCGTCTAACTGAAAGTAATAGCGGCAGGGCGCGAGCCCTCCGGTGACAACACCGTTGCTCACCAGACCAGCCCGAACCTCCACCGCCCCTGTTCTGTCTGACAGAAGCAGGGGTGCTTTTTTGGCCCAATGCTGAAGGACCTTTCGATGAGCGAATTCACCATTCCGCTGGCATTATTCGACTACAGTTTCTGGGCCAACGAACGACTGTTCCAGCTCTGCGAAGGACTCAGCGACGAACAGCTGGACGCGAAGAAGGAAATGGGATTCGGCAGTCTTCGGAATACGCTGTTTCATGTTCTGGCGGCGGAAGAGATCTGGCTGGAACGCTGGACGGGACAGCCATGGCGTGCCTTCGAAGCCGACTCCAACGGACTCGCGCTGCCTCTGATTCGTCAACGACTTCATGCCGTTCACAATAAACGGACCACACTGCTGAAAAGTCATGCGGCAACTCTGGCATCCGAATTCTGCGAATACAAAGACGCGAAAGGCAACCAGTATCGCAATATTCTGCTGGAGCTGGTGATCCATGTGGCGAATCACGGGATACACCATCGAGCCCAGGCACTGAACTTTCTGAAAGGCTACGAACGGACAGTTCCGGGAGGACTGGATTTTCTGTTCTATCGCTTTGCTAAACCCTCCGTGCCACAGTCTCCCGAAGCCACACAGGCCCTTCGGCAATGGGGGCTGGAAGTGGAGACCACAGAAGGCGACGCTGTTGCATGGGACGGGAACATTGTTGAACGGTACTTCGCCTATGGTGACTGGGGCAACGATCGTATTCTGAACCTGCTCGAACAGCTCAGTGAAGACGCGCTGGATCTGCAGCGAGGAATGGGCGTCGGCACGATTCGTCTCACCGCAACTCACATCCTTGACGCAGAACGTTGGTGGCTTCGCTGCATGACGATCGGCGGAGGAAAATTCGAGAAGCTGCCGGACACGACTTCGATCGCTGAACTCCGCGAACTCTGGAATGAGACTCGCCGCACTCGCACCGCATACCTGCGAAGCCTCGATTCAGTTTCCTCACAGAAGATCATTGAAGTGCTGGCAGAGACAATCACACTGGGCATGCCGGCGGTTGATGCTCTCGTGCAGCTCTGCGGCCACGGCACTCATCACCGTTCGCAGCTGATCAATATGATCCGTCATTCCGGCATCACACCGCCGGCCTTTGATTATGTTGCATGGGTTCGTGAGACCTCAGTCTGAACAGGTTTTGCGGGGCAGACACGTGATTCTGTTAATGCGAAGGCCGTGTGTCGCTGAAGTTTTCACGGGAGCATTATCATGAATCGTCGACCGTGGAATCGACGACTGGATGTGATCCCGTGGCTGCTGCTGGTGATCATGGCCGGCTGGGGAATTGCGTCATGGATGAACGACGGGATTGTCGCGGAGATCACACAGCCCGGTCTGAGTCATGTTGAACGGCTGGCCATTTTTGTCGATGCGTTCAGGGCGATGGGGCACTGGGCACCGCTGGCCTACATTGGCTTCGTCTGTATTGAAGTGGTCGTTGCTCCAATACCGGGCCTGATGCTGTATGCACCGGGAGGCCTGGTCTTTGGTCCGGTGTTCGGCGGTGTTCTTGCGACTATCGGCAACACACTGGGAGCGGGGCTTGCATGCTGGCTGTCGCGATCCTTTGGAGAACGCTGGGTTCAGCAAATGGCGCCAGACTCCCGATTTGCGAAACTGCAGGGCTTGATCGAACGGCGGGGATTCTGGATTCTGTTTCTGCTGCGTCTGAATCCTCTCACTTCCAGCGACCTGCTGTCGTATGCCGCCGGGTTGACTCGGATGCCTGTCTGGCATGTCATGGCCGCATCAGGCCTTGGAATGGCGCCGCTGTGTTTGATCCAGTCGTGGCTTTCTGACAGTGTGTTCAACCGCTGGCCATTTCTTCTGTGGCCACTTCTGATCGCGGGTGTCGTCTATGTGGTGATCGTCGTCGTCGTGATTTCGCGACTGCTGAGGACACCGGGAAGGAAGATTCCGGACGAGGGGCCTTTCAACGACTGAAAGGCTCCCTGGGATTCCGGAACTATTCTTCTTCCAGCTCCACGTTCCAGTAGGCTTCACTGACGAACTTGGACCAGCTTTCGATTCTGGCACCATGAGGAGCGTACAGTGGATTCCACATCGGACGAGTGGGCTTCTGGAGCAGCGGCATATGCGCCTGCTCCGGCGTTCGGTTGGCTTTGCGAGTATTGCAGTCGATGCATGCCAGCACGCAGTTTGTCCAGCTGGAAACGCCACCACGTGAACGAGGCACGATGTGGTCGATCGTCAGCTCTTCGCTGCCTGGCCGGCAACCGCAATACTGGCACGTGAAGTTGTCTCGCTTGAAGACGTTGCGGCGACTGAACGCCACAATCTTCACGGGCAAACGGTCATAGCGAGTCAGAGTGATCACTTCGGGGACTCGCAGTGACATCCACTGAGTCCGAATCACGGGATCTCCGTCCTCCGGTTCCAGCTTGGACCAGTCTTCCCATGAATACAGCTGGAAGCTGGCCGGGTCGACAATCCGAGCGGACTCGTTCCAGACCTTGATCAACGAACGAGCG
>VFQT010000112.1_pt1 | contig 125579 bp, 111 predicted proteins | sample 3512381 | NCBI WGS metagenome assembly VFQT01 (sample SAMN10412376, study PRJNA504923) | tailings metagenome | isolation source: Relicate 2 Philex TSF3 active mining site | place: Philippines: Tuba, Benguet | collected 2017-08-29
GCCACCAGGTGACGTCGGTGGTGTCGCCGAAGGTGCAGATCATGGCGATGCCGGTTCCCTTGTCCGGCTGTGCGAGGGGATGGGCAACGATCGGAACTTCGACGTCGAAGAGCGGGGTGCGAACGGTCGTACCAAAGAGTGGCTGGTAGCGCTCGTCGTCGGGGTGGGCGACGAGCGCGACGCAGGCAGCAAGCAGTTCGGGACGCGTTGTATCGATGAGGATGTCGCCCGAGCCGTCGGTCTTGTGGAACGTGAGCGTGTGGTAGGCACCCGGACGATCGCGGTCTTCCAACTCGGCCTGCGCCACGGCGGTGTCGAAGTCGACGTCCCACAACGTGGGGGCTTCCTGCGAGTAGGCCTCGCCGCGGGCGAGGTTGTTCATGAATGCCTGCTGGCTGACGCGACGGCTGCGCTCTTCGATCGTGGTGTAGAGCAACGACCAGTCGACCGACAAACCGAGACGACGGAACAGTTCTTCGAAGACCTTCTCGTCTTCGTGGGTGAGTTCGTTGCATAACTCGATGAAGTTGGGCCGCGAAATGGGCACCGCCTTGTGATCCTTTGGCGGGTCGCCACGGAATGGGGGAGAGAAATTGGGGTCGTATGCGACTGACGGATCGCAGGTGACGCCGTAGAAGTTCTGCACCCGGCGTTCCGTGGGCAGGCCGTTGTCGTCCCATCCCATCGGATAGAACACGGCCTTGCCGGACATGCGCCAGAAGCGCGCCAACGTGTCGGTGTGCGTGTACGAAAAAACGTGTCCCATGTGAAGCGATCCGCTGACGGTGGGTGGCGGCGTGTCGATGGCGAACACTTCGGCGCGGGGGCGATTCCTGTCGAATGTGTAGACGCCCTCGGCCTGCCAGGCGGCCGACCAACGGCTCTCGATCCCGTCGAGAGTTGGCTTCTCAGGGGGGTTTGACATAGGCACTTACCCTAGAGTCAGAACGTGCTTTCCCTCTATGACACGGCCACACAGGGGATCCGACCCCTCGCGATGCGCCGGCCGGGGCACCTCTCCATCTATCTCTGCGGTCCCACGGTGTACGGGCCCCCGCATCTCGGCCACGGTCGGGCCACCCTCGTCTACGACATTCTGCGCCGTTATCTCACGTGGACCGGCGTGCAGGTGCGCTTGGTCTCGAACATCACCGACATCGACGACAAGATCATCGACCGGGCGAACCGCGAGGACCGGCCCTGGCAGGAGATCACCCACAAGTGCGAAGACGTGTGGTTCCGCGCCATGTCCGCGCTGGGTGTCGAACGGCCGACCGACGTGCCGCACGCGACCGAGTACGTCGAGAGCATGGTCGACATGATCGCGACCCTCGTGGCTGGCGACCGTGCCTATGCCACGTCGGACGGCGTGTATCTGTCGGTCACGTCCGTCGACGACTACGGCCTCTTGGCACATCAAAAGCTCGAGGACATGCTTGCCGGTGGCGGCGAACGCGAGGTTCTCGGAGCCGGCGAAAAGCGCCACCCCGCGGACTTCGCGCTGTGGAAGTTCAGCAAGCCCGGGGAACCATCGTGGCCCTCGCCGTGGGGCGACGGGCGGCCGGGGTGGCACAGCGAGTGCGTCGTCATGAGCCTCGAACTGCTGGGCGAGGGTTTCGACCTGCACTGCGGCGGAGCGGACCTGCGATTCCCGCACCACGAGAACGAGCGCGCGCAGGCCGTGGCGTTGGGCAAGCAGTTCGCCGCGCACTGGATGCACAACGGCTTCGTCGTCGACGCCGAGGGCGAGAAGATGTCGAAGAGCCTCGGCAACGTGGCGAACCTTCTCGACCTCGTCGAGAAGTACGACCCCCGCGCCTATCGCATGCTGTTGCTGCAGACGCACTACCGGTCGCCCGTGCGCGTCGGGCAAGACAACATCGACGCGGCCGTCAAGGCCCTGTCCGGAATCGACGCGTTTTTTGCACGTATCGATGCCGCGGGTGCATCGGCCGATGCCGCGACGCTCGAGTCGTTCCGTGCCGCGATGGACAACGATCTCGACACGCCGGCTGCAACGGCCCTGATGTTCGACACGATGCGTCGTGCAAACGCCGCCACCGATGCGGGTGATACCGCCGGAGCCGCAACACTTGCCGTGGCAGTGCGTGAAATGTGCACCGCATTCGGTTTGTCCATCAACGATGTCGGCGATGTCGACCCTGTGATGGTCGCCAAAGCCGCGGAACTCGATGCCGCACGCGCGGCAAAGGACTTTGCTCGTGCCGACGCCCTGCGTGGCGAAATTCAGGCGGCGGGCTTCGTCGTCGAGACGACGAAGGACGGCACCCGCGTGCGTCGCGGGTGACGTGTCGGGGTCGAACGAACGAATGAAGCAGCGTTACCCGAAGGGCTTTTGGACGATTTGGAGCACCGTCGCCCTCGACATGGTCGGCTTCGGAATGGTGGTGCCGATTCTCGGTCGCTACGCCGAGCGCTTCGGGGCGAGCGGCCTCGAGGTCGGTCTGTTGTTCTCGATGTTCTCGATCGCCCAGTTCTTTTTCGCGCCGGTCCTCGGTCGCCTGTCCGATCGTGTCGGCCGCAAACCGGTCATCATTGTGTCGTTGCTCGGTACCGCCGTCGGAAGCTTCCTCACAGGCGCCGCTGGTGTGTTGTGGTTGCTGTTCCTCGCGCGCTTCATCGACGGTGCGTCGGGCGCAAGCGTGTCGGTTGCGCAAAGCGCGATCACCGACATTGCGTCCCCCGAAGACCGACCGCGCCTGCTCGGATTGCTCGGCGCCGCGTTCGGCGTCGGATTCGTTTTCGGCCCCGCGCTCGGCGGTCTCGCCGCACTCGGCGGCCCCCACGTGCCGTTCTATCTCGCCGCGGCTTTTGCCCTTTGCAATGCGATCGCGGCGTGGTTTCGCCTTCCCGAAACCAACACCACACGTGCGCAGCGTGAATCGACCCGTGTGCGCCGGCGGTTCGTCGTGAACCGCTACACGGGAACCGCGTTGCTTGCGGGCTCGGCGTTCGCCGGGTTCGAAGCCACATTTGCCTTGTTCGGTGAGCGACGTTTCGATCTCACCGAGGGTTCGGCTGCTGCGGTGTTCTTGGTTGTCGGTGTGATGCTGGTCGTCGTCCAGGGCGTGCTCATCGGGCCACTCACGAAGTCCTTCGGTTCGATGCGGTTGCTGTCGTCGGGATTCGTCGTGTTGATCGGTGGGTTTCTCGTTCTCTCCATCGCCGACATGTGGGTGGTGCTGTTCGTGGCGCTCGCACTTTTGTCCCTTGGTCAGGGTGTCGTCACACCGTCGCTCACCAGCGTGGTCGCCGACTCGGTTGCACCCGACAAGCGGGGTGAGGCGCTTGGTGTCCAACAGTCAGCCGGCGCACTGTCGCGCATCATCGGACCGGCCGTCGCAGGACTCATGTTCGACGGCGCCGGAGTCGGCTGGCCCTACGTCATGGCTGCCGTGCTCACGCTTTTGGCCTTGGCTCTCGTAACGTCTTCGGGCAGGCCATGAAGGAGCACTTCTCCGTACCCGCCCCGCGCGGAAACTTCCAGCCGCCGTCGATGGGCTACGTGCCCGCACTCGACGGTCTCCGCGCACTTGCGGTCATTGCGGTCATCTTCTACCACGCGAAGTTCAGCTGGATGCAGGGTGGTTTCATCGGTGTCGAGGTGTTCTTCGTCGTCAGTGGATTCCTCATCACGTCACTTCTGCTCGAGGAAGCGGAAGAGAACCAAAGCATCGCGCTGAAGCAGTTCTGGTTCCGCCGTGCGCGACGACTGTTGCCCGCACTGTTCGTGATGTTGGTCATGGTGTCGGCCTGGGCGCTCTTGTTCTCCGACTACAAAGTCGGCCAGTTGCGCCACGACTTCCTCTCTGCTGTCTTCTACTTCTCGAACTGGTGGCAGGTCTTCTTCACCGACGTTCCGTACTTTGCACCGAAGGATCCGCCGCTTCTGCGTCACTTGTGGTCGCTCGCAGTCGAAGAACAGTGGTATCTGATCTGGCCGTTTGCATTCATCGGCTTGTTGCGCTGGCGGCGCAGCCGGGCGAAGGCGGCGCAAACTCTCGTCGTCACCGCGGTCGTCATCATGATTCTCACCGCCGTTTTGTACAGCGGGTCGAATCCCGACCGCGTGAACTTCCTCTATCTCTCGACTCTCACGCGCTCGACCGGATTGTTGCTCGGTGCCGCGGGCGCTTTGCTGTGGCGTCCCTGGACCATGACGGGTCGGGCGAAGGTTGCCGAGATTCCTGAACGAACGCTGTCGGTCGCGGCGGTCGCGAGCTCTGCGGTTCTGTTTCTTCTCGCGCTTTCGTTGACCGTCGAGGGGGCATTCCTCTACCGCGGTGGTTTGGCGTTGGTGTCGGTGTCGTCGCTCGTTCTCGTCGCCACGGCGGTGCACCCGAACGCGGCTGCCGTGCGCAGTGTGCTCGGCGCACGCCCGTTGGTGGAAATCGGCAAGCGTTCCTACGGCCTGTACCTGTGGCATTGGCCAATCTTCCTCTTCGCGAATGCGCGCGACGGAGCGGGAAACTTCTTCGTCGCACTCGTCATCACGATCTTCGTCACCGAGGCGAGTTACCGATTCGTCGAAGAGCCGATTCGTGGTGGTGTCATCGGTCGTTGGCGGGCGATTCTCAACGACCGTGACGACGAGCGCAGACGCGACATCGCGGTCACCGCGACGTGCTACGGAATAGCGGCAATCGTTCTCACCGCCAGTGTCGGCATCGCGCTCGCGGCCACGAAGCCGATCGACATTTCGATGGACCAGGGGCCCGACCAGGTGTTTGGGGCGACGACAACCGTTCCGCTCGAGGATCCGACGCAAACAACCCAGCCCGGGGTCGTCGCGCCCAGTACGACGTTGCCCGTGTTGTCCGACCCGCGTCGGCTGCTCATCGTTGGTGACTCACAGGCCAAGGCACTTGCCATCAACCAGCCGGCCGGCATCGAAAAGACGTTCACCGTGTCGAACGGTTCCATTTCGGGTTGCGGGGTGTACGAATTCGGCACGGGCATCAGTTCGGGCATCGACTTCAAGCAGAACTTCGATACATGTCAGGGCTGGGACGGCAAGTGGACCGACGCCGCGAAAAAAGCCGATGCCGAGATTGCACTCGTCGTCATCGGTGCGTGGGAAGTGCTCGACGTGCTTCATGCCGGCACGAACTACGCGTTCTTCAGCCCTCAGGCTGACACGCTCTTCAAGGAGCAGGTGAAGAAGGGTATCGATGCACTGATCGCCGCCGGCGTCGGCAAGGTCGGTCTTCTCGAAGTGCCGTGCATGCGACCCCAGAACGTGGCCGGCGCGGGTATCCCCGCAATTCCGGAACGTGGTGATGACTCCCGCACCAGGCACCTGAACGAGTTGCTGCAACAGGTGGCAACGGAAAACGCCGCGACGGCAGTGTTCGTCAACGGCCCGCGCGAATGGTGCACGAGTTCGATCATCGCGAACGACCTTGGCTACCGCTGGGACGGGGTCCACGTTTACAAGCCCGGGGCGAAGCTGATCATGGAAACGATCGCCCCCACCCTCCTCACCCTCTGAGAATTCTCGGCGCGCCCAGGTGCAGAATTCGTCAAGATTCGCGCCGAGAACGCGGCGTCGTGAGCACGTTGACTTCTTTTCGGCGCAAAGAGTCGCAAATACTGCACCGCACTGCGCCGAGAACCCTCAAGAATGGGGGCATGTCGATGATCGATGTCATCAATCCGGCCGACGGAACTCTGGTCGGACAGGTTCACAACTCGACGATCGGTGAATGTCTCGCAGCGGTGGACGCCGCGCATGACGCATTCCCGTCATGGAAAGCAACGGCTCCGCGACAACGTGGCGAAATCCTTCGCCGCGCATTCGAATTGATGATGGAGTCGCAAGAGGATCTCGCGCGACTCATCACCCAGGAGAACGGCAAGGTTCTGGCCGATGCACGGGCCGAGGTTGCATACGCGGCTGAATTCTTCCGCTGGTTCAGCGAGGAAGCCGTGCGTATCGACGGCGACTATCGCCGCGCTCCCAGCGGGAACAACTGGCTGCTCGTCATGCGGCAACCCGTGGGTGTCGCGCTGCTCGCGACACCGTGGAATTTCCCCGCAGCGATGGCCACGCGAAAAATTGGCCCCGCGCTTGCGGCCGGCTGCACGGTTGTGCTGAAGCCCGCACACGAGACGCCACTCACCGCACTCGCCATCGGCGAGATTCTGAAGAAGGCCGGCGTACCCGATGGAGTGGTGAACGTCGTGGTCGCTGATCCGCCGGGTCCCGCTGTCGAAGCGATGCTCGACAGTGGAAAAGTGCGCAAGTTGTCTTTCACCGGATCAACTCGTGTCGGGTCAATGTTGCTCGCCCAAGCAGCAAAGCGTGTCATCAACTGCTCGATGGAATTGGGTGGCAATGCCCCGTTGGTCGTCTTCGACGACGCCGATCTCGATGTGGCCATTGACGGAACGATGCTGGCCAAGATGCGCAACGGTGGCGCCGCGTGCACTGCCGCGAACCGACTGTTCGTTCATGACCACATTCACGACGAATTCGTCGAGCGCCTCACTCAGAAAATGGCACTCCTTCGTCTTGGTGACGGTCTTGATCCGGCGACCAACGTCGGACCGCTCGTGTCGCTCGCACAACAACAACGCGTTGCTCAACTCGTCGAAACCGCGCGGCAAGACGGTGCCCGCGTCGTTTGCGGGGGGAGGGTCGCCGACGACGCATCGTTTGGATATCACCCAACGGTGATCACCGATGTCGGTTTCGAGTCGCGCATTCTGAGAGAAGAGATATTCGGGCCCGTCGCACCGATCGTTCGCTTCTCGGATGCCGACGACATCGTCGAGCATTCGAACTCCGTCGAACACGGTCTGGTGTCGTATGTCTTCACCCGTGACATCGGAAAAGGCATGCGTCTCGCCGAGGCGCTCGACACCGGGATGGTCGGCCTCAACCGTGGTCTGGTGTCGGATCCTGCCGCGCCGTTCGGAGGTACGAAGGCATCGGGAATCGGCCGCGAGGGCGCCCATGACGGGCTGCTTGCATTTCTCGAAACGAAGTACGTCGCTGGAAATTGGTGAGGAATCTCGGCGCGAATCTTGACGAAAGCTGCACCGCAGCGCGCCGAGAACCCGTGAAGGACTTGGCGAAAGAGCCCTACCGACGGGTAACTTGTCGCCATGGCCGAGTTCTCCCTCCACCTCAACGACGACCAACTGCAGATCCAGGAATGGGTCCGCACATTTGCAAAAGACGTCATCCGCCCCGCCGCGCGCGAGTGGGATGACCGCGAAGAATTCCCGTGGCCCATCGTGCAAGAAGCCGCGAAGATCGGTCTCTACGGCTGGGAGTTCCTCATGAACGCGATGGCCGACCCGACGGGTCTCATGATGCCCGTGGCGATCGAAGAGCTGTTCTGTGGTGACGGCGGCATCGGCATGGCCATCATGGGTTCGGGTCTCGCTGCCGCAGGCATCGCCGGCAACGGCACGCCCGAGCAAGTGATGGAGTGGGTGCCGCAGTGCTACGGCGATGCGAACGATGTGAAGTTGGGCGCGTTCTGCGTCAGCGAACCCGATGCAGGATCCGACGTGTCGTCACTTCGCACGCGCGCGGTCTACGACGAAGCGACCGACGAATGGGTGTTGAACGGAACCAAGGCGTGGATCACCAACGGTGGCATCGCCAACGTGCACGTCGTCGTTGCGGCGGTCGACCCGGCATTGAAAGGCCGTGGCCAGGCATCGTTTGTCATCCCGCCCGGAACCAAGGGCTGCAGTCAGGGCCAGAAGTACGAAAAGCACGGCATCAAGGCCAGCCACACCGCCGAAGTCGTACTCGACGATGTGCGCGTTCCCGGACGTTGTCTGCTCGGCGGCAAGGAAAAACTCGACGCAAAACTTGCGCGTGCCCGCGAAGCCGGACGCACGGGTGAAGGCCAGCCCGCAATGAAAACCTTCGAGGCCACTCGCCCTGCCGTCGGCGCGCAAGCACTCGGCATCGCACGCGGCGCCTACGAGATCGCACTCGAATACGCCAAAGAGCGCACCGCGTTCGGCAAGCCGATCATCATGAACCAGGCGATTGCGTTCAAGCTCGCCAACATGATCACCGAAATCGACGCAGCACGTCTTCTCATCTGGCGCGCCGCCTGGCTTGCCAAGAACGGCGGCTTCAAGAACGCCGAAGGCTCGATGTCGAAGTACTACGCATCGGAAATGGCCGTTCGCGTCACCGAAGATGCCATCCAGATCCTCGGTGGCTACGGCTACACCCGCGAGTACCACGTCGAGCGCATGCACCGCGACGCGAAGATTCACACGATCTTCGAAGGCACCAGCGAGATCCAACAGCTGGTGATCGCCCGCGCGATCGCCGGCATGCGCGTGGAATAGTCGTTCTTGCACGGCCCGAGGCGGGCCTGACCGGAGCTTTGACTGTTTAGCCTATTTCATCATCGCTGATGACACTCTGTGCTACTGTCATCAGCGATGATGAAATCAAGTTGTTCCAGAAGGAGCCCCCACGTCGGCTCGCGAGGGGTCTGGGTTTCCGTCATGGCCTTCGTCGCCTCGGTCATCGCAACTTTGGGTGCGCCAAGCCCAGCGGTGGCTCTCCCGACCGGCGTCACAGTAGATCCGGCGTTCGTGTCATCCGATCCAGGAACGTATGTTCCGCACAGCCAACCGGTGGTCGTTCACGAGATCACCGTTAGCGCTGGGTCATGGTTCATTCACACGAGGAACGGACCGGGGCCCTCAATAACCCCGCTCACCGGTGCTCACGACGCTGACTCGGCTCAGGGCGAGGACTGGAATGGCCTGAGACTGGTCCCACTCGGAGATGCCGCGGCGATCGCTGCCGGCACTTCCTCGTGGCGCTTAGAAGGCACTCATACGCAGACGAGTCAGAGCACGACTCCGATCCGAGCGACATTCGTCGAGTTCTGGATTTGTGCCACTGGCGGAATGTGCGGGCCTGGGTTCGGCTATAGAGCGCAGCTCTATGTGCACAGCGTTGCCTCACAGAAGAGTGCGGGTTCCCCGCCGTGGCTGAGTTCTGCTGAGGTGCCAACGTCGGGGACCTCGCTCAGTCTGAGCTTTGACGAGACCTTGGCATCGAGCGTGCCCAGTGTTGGTGACATTGCTGTGAAAGCAGACGGTGTGTCGGTCCCCGTCACGTCGATCACCAACGCAGGCTCATCCTCGGTTCTTACTCTGGGTTCCGCCATCGCTCAAGGGGCGACGGTGACAGTGGCGTACGCGGCGCCGTCAACAGGAGGTTTCGCAGATACGGAGAGTACCCCGAACCGCACGTTGACGTTCCCCGACCAATTGGTCGTCAATAACTCGACGGTGGCAGTTGATACCACGGCTCCGGCCTTGGCATCGGGAACAGCGCCATCGTTGGCGTCGAACGGGACCGATCTGACATTGACGTTCGATGAGCCGCTGTCGGCGACGGTGCCCGCAGTCGGTGCATTTGCGGTGACAGCTGGCGGGTCGTCGGTGACGGTGTCGTCGGTGGTGAACTCGGGGTCGACGTCGGTGTTGACGCTGGCATCAGCGGTTGCCCAAGGTGTGACGGTGACAGTGGCGTACACCAAGCCAGGTACTGGCGGGCTGCAAGACGCGGCCGGTAATGAAGTTGCCACGTTTGCCGCGCAATCAGTTACGAACAACTCGAGCGTGGCACCTTCAAGCGGCAGTTCGCAGACCACGTCGCCGTCGACGACGCAGGCACCGGCAAGTGACACGACGTCGCCGTCGACAACACAGGCACCAGCAAGCGACACGACGTCGCCGTCGACAACGCAGGCACCAGCGAGTGGGGCACCGTCGCGCGTCAGTGACGAGAACCAAGCAGCGCTCACACGTCGGCCAGGCGCAGCCAAAGCGATGATCGGTGGTCAAGCGGCGTCATTGGAAGTAACGAGCCTTGGTAAAGAACCGGCCGGCGCAACTCCGCCTGCACAACGTAACGACGATCAGATCAAAGAGCTGCAGGAAACTGCAGACGACATCGTGAAAGCCCTCGACAAGGCGGCCGGCGGCGATTCGGGCCTCGAGGTGGTCAACACCCGGGTCGGGGCCGAGATCGACGGAATCTTCGACGACGTCCGCGTTCCGATCGAGAATGTGATCGTCGCACAGACGACCGGATTCACGGGTCTCTACGCGTCGCTGGACGCCAATGACAAGCCGACGCCAGTGCAGGGGGGAGTTCTCGAGATGGTGCGCGGCGGTGAGGTTGCCGTGATCGTCCATGGATTGAAGCCGGGGGCCGAAGCCGAACTCGTCCTGATGTCGACGCCGCTTCTTCTCGGAACAGCAACTGCCGACGCATCGGGGGGTTTCACGCGCCTCCTTGGGCCGCCAGATTCTGTGGCCGACGGCGAACACACCCTTGTGACGGCAACCGATTCGATCGTCGTCTCGCTGGGGATTCGCATCGTCGACCGCCCGACGAAATCCACGCGTGCAAAAGCTGCGTTGCCGGCCACCGGAAGTGAACTGCCCGTCGCACCGTCGCTCGTGCTCATTGCACTTGGGTCTGTGTTCGTCCTCGCATGCCGCCGCCGAGCAACGATCGGTCGCTGAACCCGCGACCGCTGGATCGATCGTCCGATTCGAAGGACAGATCCCACGGTATGGTTTTTCCCGATGGCGGCTCCGCGACCTTCGGTTTCCAAAGAAGTCTTCCTCGACGCGGCCCTCAAAATCGCCGATGAATTCGGTCCGGACGCCGTCACCACGCGATCGCTCGGTACTGCTCTCGGGCTTGATTCGACGACGGTCTACCGCTACTTCGGCAACAAAGACGTGTTGCTGGGGTCGCTTTTCGACCATGTGGTTGGTCAGGCCGTTGCCGAATGCACCCAGCTCGTTGGCACTCCGTACGAGCGGATCCGAACGATCGTTGCGGCGTATCGCGCAGCGTTTTTTCGGCACCCCAATGTGGCCCGACTGAATTCATACATGGGTGACATGTTGGGGTCGGGTCTCGGTACAGCACCGAACACCGCCCGATTGTCCGGGCTCGCGATGGAAGTGATACGAGAACTCGGACTGACAGGTCGACAACTCGTTGTTGCATACCAGATGCTCGAGACCTTCACCGTGGGGGCAATCTTGTACGAGAGCGGCGCTCAATCGCGAGGAATGTCGGTCCGGACACTTCGCTACCAGGCGCTGGAAGGATCCGACATGGATTCCGCGACAAAGCTGAACAACTCGGCCGTCGTCGAGATGAGCGAAGAGGCGTTCTGGAACGGCATCGATCGACTGATGACCTCAATCGAGGGTTTGGTTGGCGGTAGCAGCGCCAAGTGAATTCGCCCGGTATCGAGTGAACGGCCGTGGTCGACCGAGCCTTGTCTGTGGCTGCTACGCCTTGGCGCGGGTGCGGCGTAGCAGTGGATCGCTGATCCGCAAGGTGGTGTCGGCCAGTCGCATGACCCGCCCGGCGGCGCCCGGCGTGCTGGAATCGATGAGATTGCCCATCACGGCAAGAGTGATGTCGGCCGCGGCCTGAGTGCCGACGGCGACGCGCAAACCGGGGCGCAACAACCACGGGTGACCGATGATGAAGCTGAATCGGCGTCCCGTGCGCAAGAAGGAGTCAAAGCGTTCACCGACCTGTTGGTCGTACGAATTCGGTGCGGTGGCGGGGTCGTCGACGAAGCAGTTCACGGCCAGTGTTCCCGATTCGAGCGCGTAGTCGATGCCCTCACCGTTCATCGGATTCACGAAACCCGCGGCGTCCCCGATGGCGACCCATCCCGGGCCGTGCCGGCGAACGCAACTCATGGGAAGCCGCCACGCACGGGGCTTGTCGACATAGTCGCCGAGCGACCACGAGTCACGAACGATTGCTGCGTATTGATCGAGCAGGGTATTCAGGTTGAGTTTCTTGAAACCCTTCATGGTGCTGAGTGCACCGACCCCGATGTTCACCGTGCCGTCGCCGGCGGGGAACATCCAGCCGTAGCCGGGAATCGGCGTGCCGTGTTCGTCGCGCAGACTCAAACATGCCTCGAGATGACGTTCGGCGTGGCGGGGCGTCGGAGCGTAGGCGCGAATGGCGAGACCGAAGGTTTCGTCGGGATCACGAACGGCGCCGAGCATCTTGGCAGCCGCACCCTGGGCGCCGGTCGCCAACACCACCAACGACGAACGCAGCACTTCGCCGCCAACCGAGATTCCCACAACGGTTCCGTTCTCGATGACGGGGAGGGCCTCGGCACCGAAGCGAACGTCGGCACCCGCCGCGATCGCCACGTCGAGAAGGTGGTTGTCGAAACGTTGTCGGGGCCACACCGCACCATGGTTGGGGAAACGGTCGGTGGTCGGCCACGCCAACTCGCGTTGCTTCTTGCCCGCGATCATGCGCAGCCCGTCGATGCGATGGGCAACGGAATGGTCGATGCCCAATTCGTTCAACGCTGCGATGGCTCGCGGAGTGAGCCCATCACCGCAGACTTTGTCGCGACCGTACGGACCTTTCTCGCACAACACCACGCGCAGGCCGGCTCGCGCAGCCGAAATCGCCGCGGCCGAGCCACCGGGGCCACCTCCGATGATGGCGATGTCGAACTGCATGTCTTGAGCCTGACACGACAATTTCTGAATTGCCAAGGTTGGCGCCACCGTCTTGGCGTGCACTCGTCACACTCCGCCCGATTCCGCACGACACCAACCGGCCCACGACAACGGGCCGCGAGGCCACCGTGCGGTCAGCGTTTGTCGGTGCGCTGGTACAGCCGGGTGGCGATCGGGGCGAAGACCGCGATCAGCAAGATCGCCCACGCAAGCGAGTACAGCATCGCGTTCTGCAACGGCCACGATGTCGGCTCGGGCGTGCCGGCGGGCAGATTTCCGAAGCGCACACGGACGGCGTGGGTCAATGTCGAGACGGGGTTCCATTCGGCAACCGTCCGCAGAACCCCCGGCAGGTTGTCGGAAGGGACGAAGGTGTTGGCGATGAACGTCATCGGGAACAGCACGATGAATGTCGCGTTGTTCACTACTTCGGGCGTCGGCACCATCAACCCAAGACACGCCATCACCCACGAGAACGAGTACGAAAAGAAGAGAAGCAACAGGTAGGCGACGACCGCATCGAGAATCGACCCACGGATGCGCCAGCCGACCGCCAAGCCGGCCATCGACATGATGACAACCGACAGCCCGTTGTAGACGACGTCGCTTGCCGTGCGTCCCGCGACGACGGCCGATCGTGACATCGGCAGCGAACGGAAGCGGTTGATCAGCCCCTTCTGTACGTCCTCGGCGAGTCCGGACGCCGTGAACGTGGCACCGAAGACGACGGTCTGGGCGAAAATCCCCGCGATGAGGAACTCGCGGTAACTGCCGCCGGGAATGTCGATCGATCCTCCGAAGACGTACGCAAACAACAACACGAACATCAACGGCTGAACGAGAACGAAGACCATGACTTCCGGTACGCGGCGGATGCGGATCATGTTGCGTCGAGCGATGGTAGCGGCGTCGCGGATCACGCTCATGAGGGCACCTCTGCTTCGGCGGCATGTCCGGTGAGTTCCATGAAGACGTCGTCGAGCGTCGGTCGACGAAGACCAATGTCGACGATGTCGACGCCGTCGGATTGCAGGGCGGCGAGAACCGAGGCGAGCGCGTCGACTCCGTTCGCAACCGGCACCGACACGAGTGACTCGTCGGCGACGATGCGGACCGCACCCACCGCGACCGAGGCCGCGATGGTTTCGACACGAGAGATGTCCTCGGGTCGGGCGAGGTGAACGTCGAGATGTTCGCCACCGACGTGCCGCTTCAGTTCCTGTGACGTGCCACGGGCGATGGCCCGACCATGGTCGATGACCACAATTTCGTTCGCCAACTGGTCGGCTTCTTCCAGATACTGGGTGGTGAGCACAACCGTCGTTCCGCCCGACACGCGATCGCGAATCGCATCCCACAGCTCGCCGCGACTGCGCGGGTCGAGGCCGGTTGTCGGTTCGTCGAGGAACAGCACCGGCGGGCTGGCGAGTAGCGCACCCGCGAGGTCGATGCGCCGGCGCATACCCCCGGAGAACGTCTTCAGCGGCCGGTTCGCCGAATCGGTGAGGCGGAATTGTTCGATGAGGTCGTTAGCTCGCCCACGCGCTTCGCGACGTTTCATGCCGTAGAGGCAACCGATCATCTCGAGGTTCTCGGTCGCAGTGAGATGTTCGTCGACCGCGGCGTACTGGCCCGACAAACCGATGAGCGAACGCACGCGCTGAGGTTCCTTGGCCACGTCGACCCCGGCGACGCGGGCCCAGCCCGCATCGGGCTTGATGAGCGTGGTGAGAACGGACACAGCAGTCGTCTTTCCGGCACCGTTCGGGCCCAACAGCCCGAGCACCGTGCCGGCGGGCACCGCGAGGTCGAGGCCGTCGAGAGCGGTGACGTCGCCGTACTTCTTCACGATGCCACGTGCTTCGACCGCGGGCCCGTCGAAATGCGCCTGTGTCGGTGTCATGGCCACATTGTGAGCCTACCGAGCGACAGTTCGTGTTTGCCGCGACGCCCGTGTACCGCGTCCACGCAGCCTGACGGGTAACACGACGTGCGCGTCACTAGATTCGGTTCGAAGAAAGTTCCGACAGGAGAATCATGTCGTCAACCATTCGTACGAAGAAGATTCGTGTGGGAGTCGCCGCCTCGACTGCGTTGATCATGTTGAGTGCGGGTCTTGCTGCATGCGGCGGTGGAAGTGATGGTGGCAACCAGAACGAAAGCCCGTCGACGACCTCGCGCGTGAAGAACATGCCGCTCAACAGTTGCGTCAGCGTGATGTCCGGCGAGCGTCCCCCGCCCGGCGTCACCGTGCCGCGCTGCGTCCCGACCACGCTGGCCGGCAATCCCAACAAACCGAACAGGCCCAAGAAGGGTTAATCGGTAGCCCGCGGCGGCAAGAGTTCACCAAGAGTTCGCCCGGGCGGTCTTGCGAAAGTTACTCAACGATGGTTGAGTAAAACTGTGAAGAAGAAGTCGATCGAATCTCGTGCGCGGCTTCACGCGGCCCTCGGTGACGAGATTCGCCTTGCGATCGCCGAGGAACTACGAAGTAGTGACCGTTCGCCAACCGAGTTGGCGCTGCGCTTGGGGACGAAGTCGAACCTTCTTGCCCATCATCTCGACGTGCTCGAAGTGTCGGGTGCGATCGATCGAGTCGTCTCGGTCGGCGACGCGCGGCGACGCTATGTCCGTCTCACGTCGGCAGCGGTCGAGTTGATGGGTCCTCCGGCATCTTTGCCCCACAAACAAGTGTTGTTCCTTTGCACCCGCAACTCGGCGCGTTCGCAACTGGCATCGGCGCTATGGAGCGCACGCAGCGGTTGGCCGGCGCGGTCGGCGGGAACGCACCCGGGCTCGGCCGTTCATCCCGGGGCGATTGCCGCGGCGACGCGAGCCGGTACCTCGTTGGAACGTGCCGTGCCGAGGCAAATCGGGCGTGTTCCTCGCGGTGTGCAGGTCATCACCGTGTGTGACCTCGCGCACGAGGAGCTTGAACCGCGCGACGACTGGTGGCACTGGTCGATACCCGCACCGTCGGCATCGAAAAAGGCGGCGGCGTTCGACGCTGTGGTCGATGAACTGAACGAACGGATGACACGAATCGGTGTTCCTCTCGTGGGGGGCCAACATGGAAAGGCGGAGCGGCAATGACCGTTCGAATCGGAATCAATGGCTTCGGTCGTATTGGTCGGTTGGTGACTCGCGCACTGCGGCACCGCCTCGGCGTCGAGGTAGTCCACGTGAACGAGCCCAAGGGAGGGGTCGAGGCGGCCGCACACCTGCTGGAATTCGACACGGTCCACGGTCGCTACAGCGGCACCGTCGCGGCGGCCGGCGGTGGACTGCTCATCGATGGCAAAGGTGTTGGCTTCAGCGAACACTCGAACCCGTCAAACATCCCTTGGGGCGAACTCGGGGTCGACATCGTCATCGAATCGAGTGGCAAATTCAAGACCTCGAGCGACATCGAGCCCCACTTCGCAAACGGCGCCGAGAAAGTCGTCGTCGCGTGTCCGGTGAAGAGCGAAGGTGTGCTGAACATCGTCATGGGATGCAACGACCACCTGTACGACCCGGTCGCTCATCGCATCGTCACTGCGGCCTCGTGCACGACGAATTGTCTCGCACCGATTGTCAAGGTGCTCCACGAGAAAATCGGCATCGAACGCGGCGCAATCACCACCGTTCACGACGTGACAAATACTCAGGTCATCGTCGATGCACCCCACAAAGATCTGCGTCGTGCGCGATCCGCGCTCAATTCGCTCGTGCCGACAACGACGGGTTCGGCAACTGCGATCACCTTGATTTACCCCGAATTGCAAGGCAAGTTGAACGGCATGGCGGTTCGGGTGCCTCTGCTCAATGCTTCACTGACCGACTGCGTCTTCACGATGAACCGCGATGTCACGGTTGACGAGGTGAACGAGTTGCTCGCCGAGGCGTCGCGAACCTATCTGCGCGGAATTCTCGGCTTCGAAACGCGACCGTTGGTGTCAGCCGACTATGTGAACGACACCAGATCAGCCATCGTCGATGCACCGTCGACGATGGTCATCGATGGCCGCATGGTGAAGGTCGTTGCCTGGTACGACAACGAATTCGGGTATGCCCATCGCATGGCCGAACTTGTCATCAAGGTGGGTGCATCGTTGTGAAGTTGCGCAACTATGCGTTGGTCACCGCCGGTTACTGGACGTTCACGCTCACCGACGGTGCTTTGCGCATGCTTGTTCTTCTGCACTTCAACGACCTCGGCTATTCGGCGGTTGCAATCGCGTTCTTGTTTCTTGCCTATGAGTTCATGGGCGTTCTCACGAACCTGTTGGGAGGATGGGTTGGTTCACGACGCGGCCTGAATCGCACTCTCGTCGCCGGGCTCGTCCTGCAGATCGCCGCTCTGATGGCCTTGTCGGCCGAGTCGAGTTCGTGGGAGCGCTGGTTGTCGGTCACGTTCGTCATGGCCATGCAGGCGCTGTCGGGTGTCGCGAAAGATCTCACGAAGATGAGTTCGAAGAGCGCGGTGAAAACCGTTGCCGGTGACGGCTCGTTGTTCCGTCTCGTCGCAATTCTCACCGGCTCGAAGAATGCCCTGAAGGGCGTCGGGTTTTTCATTGGTGCCGCGCTGCTCGCAGGCGTCGGCTACGACGGAGCTCTCTGGGTGATGAGCGGTGCGCTCGCGGTCATGGTCGTCGTTCTCTTGATGTTCCTGAACGAGGACATCGGCAAGTCGAAGAAAAAGCCGCCCCTACGGTCGGTCTTGTCGAAGTCGACGGCCATCAACCGCCTGTCGGTCGCGCGATTCTTCCTCTTCGGGTCGCGTGACATCTGGTTTGTCGTGGCGCTGCCGGTGTTTCTCTCCGACGTACTCGGCTGGTCCGACAGAACCGTCGGCGCGTTTCTCGCGTTGTGGGTCATCGGCTACGGCATCGTGCAGTCGTCGGCGCCGAGAATTCTCACGCTGAGGAAAACCGCAGTCGACGAAGTGCGCTCAGCACGCGAATGGGCGTTCGTCCTTGCCGTGATTGCGGCAACGATTGCGAGCCTCGTTGCGTTCGACGTGGCGGTGAAGATCGCCATCGTCGCGGGTCTCATCGTCTTCGGTGTCGTGTTTGCGATGAACTCGTCGTTGCACTCGTTCCTCGTTCTCGCCTTTTCCGACGACGACGAGGTCGCCCTCGACGTCGGCTTCTACTACTCGGCAAACGCGGCCGGGCGCCTCGTCGGCACGCTGCTGTCCGGGCTCCTCTATCTCTGGGGTGGGCTTGCCCTCGCGATGTGGGGGGCAACTGCATTCGTCGTCTTGACGTGGCTCTTCGCCCTGCGCCTGCCCCCGATGCCGCAAGGGGTCAGGGTCTCCCTGGCCGACGTCGACGGCGGCGATTGAGCCTGATTCCCGCGGCACCGCGAGGGACTAGTTTTTCGGTGGGTTTGTTCGGCGGTTCGGGGAACCGTCATCGTGACTGAGGGGGAGCCAGCGTGGCGAAGAGCGACGTCGATGTGGTGGTAGTGGGGGCCGGATTCGCCGGCATGTATCTGCTGCACGAACTGCGCAAGAACGGTTTCTCGTCGCGCGTGCTCGAGGCCGGTGACGACGTGGGTGGCACGTGGTACTGGAACCGTTATCCCGGCGCCCGCTGCGACATCGGCACCACCGACTACCAGTACACGTGGGACCCCGAACTGCACGAGCAATGGCAGTGGTCGGAAAAGCACGCGGCTCAACCAGAGATTCTTCGCTATGCCCAGTTCGTGGCGAAGAAGCACGACCTGTACTCGGGCATCGACTTCGAGGTGCGTGTCGAGAAAGCGGCGTGGAACGACGAGACCAAGCAATGGTCGGTCCACACGTCGACCGGCGAAACAATCACCTGTCGTCATTACGTGATGGCCACAGGTTGTCTCTCGGTGCCGAAAGACCCCGACATCGAGGGCACCGATCGATTCACGGGCGACGTGTACGTGACGGGTCGTTGGCCCCACGAGGGTGTCGACTTCACGGGCAAGCGTGTCGCTGTGATCGGCACCGGTTCTTCGGCCATTCAGTCGATGCCGCACATCGCCGCCCAGGCGAAGGAGATGGTTGTGTTCCAGCGGACACCGAATTTTTCGATGCCCGCGTTCAACGGTCCGCCGCCCCAGGACAGGCTCGACCGGCTTGCGACCGACCGCGCGGCCTACGAAGCCGAAGCTCGCATGTCGCCGACGGGCGTACCCATGCCGATGGCGACGGTGTCCGCGCTTGCGGTGTCACGTGACGAGGCGTTCGCGATGCTCGAGAAGTCGTGGCAGCGCGGCGAGTTGTTGACGATCGGTGGAACCTTCACCGACGTCGGAATCAATCGCGCGGCCAACGACGTGGTGTGCGAGTTCATGCGCTCGAAAATCCGTGAAGTTGTGAAAGATCCGGAAGTCGCAGAGACGTTGAGCCCGCGTGACTTCGCCTATTCAACGAAGCGTCCGTGCATGGACACGAACTACTACGAAATGTTCAACCTTCCCCACGTTCGCCTCGTCGACATTCGCAAGCACAAGATCAAATCGGTCACCGAGACCGGAATCGACTTCGGCGACGAGTCGAAAGAGTTCGACGCGATCGTTTATGCGACCGGATTCGACGCAATGACCGGGGCCCTTGTCAACGTCGACATCACGGGCAAGAACGGCATCACGTTGAAGAAGAAGTGGGAGAGTGGACCGCTCACGTATCTCGGCCTCACCACCGTTGGTTTCCCGAACTTCTACATGATCACCGGCCCGGGCAGCCCGTCGGTGTTGTCGAACATGATGGTGTCGATCGAACAGCACGTCGAATGGATACGCGACGCACTTGTCGACATGCGTGCCAAGGGCTTCGACACGATCGAGCCAACACCCGAAGCAGAAGAGGACTGGCGTGTGCACTGCACCGATTGTGCGGACATCACGCTCTTCCAGGACACGAACTCGTGGTACATGGGCGCCAACGTTCCCGGCAAGCCACGTGTCCTTTTTCCCTACATCGGCGGCGTCGGCCGTTATCGCCGCATCTGCACCGAGGCTCAGCAGCGCGGGTTCCTCGGCTTCGAACTGCAGGGCAACGGCAAGCGTCAGCTGAATCCCGGTCCGGTGCGCCTCATGCAGCCCGACGTCGAGATGATGCTCGACGTGATGGCGACACTCGAACTTCCACCGATTGAGGCCATGTCGCCTGCCGAGGCGCGTGGCTTCATGGACGCATCCGCGGCGATGCGCGCACCCGGACCCGACGTCGGTGAAATCGTCGACGGCACGTTCCCCGCAGCGGCGGGTGACTTGGAGTACCGCATCTACCGGCCGGCTTCGGCAGGTCCGCACCCGATCGTCGTCTACTACCACGGTGGCGGCTGGGTGCTCGGCAGCCACACGTCCGACGATCCGCTGTGTCGCGACCTGTGCAAGCGCGCCGATGTGATGATCATCTCGGTGAATTACCGCCACGCACCCGAGGCGCGTTTTCCCGCGGCCGTCGACGACGCATGGGATGCACTCGCGTGGGTTGCCGACAATGCGGAGCAGCTTGGTGGCGATGCCAACCGCATTGCCGTCGCGGGTTGGAGCGCAGGCGGCAACCTTGCCGCGGTCGTTGCGCAGATGGCACGTGACAACGCCGGTCCCAAACTGCGTGGTCAGTTGTTGTTGACGCCGGTCACCGATGGGTCGCGCCAGTCGGCGTCGTACACCGAGAATGGTGAGGGTTACGTACTCACGAAGAACGTGATGGAGTGGTTCTGGAACCACTACGCAAGCGCCGAAGACCGCAAGCACGTGAAGGCTTCGCCATTGCTCGCCGAAAGTCTTGCAAATCTTCCGCCTGCGATGATCGTGACGGGTCAGTTCGACCCGCTGCGCGACGAGGGCAACGCATATGCGCGGGCGCTCGCCGATGCCGGAGTCGATGTGAAGCGCATCCAGGCTCGAGGACACATCCACACCTCGATAACGATGGTCGACATGCTGCCGTCGGGCCAGTCGATTCGGGCCAAGATGGCCTCTGGTCTGCGCGGGTTCTTCGCCGACTAGCAATCAGCGACGCAGCAATCGCCGCTCGCGCAACAACCGATCAACATCGCAAGACAAGTCGGGTCCGAATCCGCTTCTGATGTCGAACGCCTCGACGTGTACGTGGTGCGCGCCAAGATCACGCACCGCTCGTCGCATCGCCTTCACCAACGATTGGGGGCCGCACATCACGACGTGTGCACTATGCAATCCGCCCTCGCCGAACGTTCTCGTGATGTCTGCGCCGGTGAGCCGTGAGCCTTCGTCCGATGCATGCAGATGAAGAATGATGCGACCCTCGAGGTGGGCACGCTCGAGATCCACAAGGCCGGGTGCATCATCGCGGGAACGAACGCAATAAAAAAGGTGCGGGATGCACGCGTCGTTGGGCACGCGCGTCAGCGCTTTGCCAATGAACGGTGTGATCCCGACACCGCCTGCAATCCACAGAACTTCGCCACCGTCATGCAACGGTTCCAGTTCAAGACCTCCGTAGGGTCCTTCGACGCGAACGCGGGTGCCGACACGCACGAGATCACCCAACCGTGACGTCCAGTCACCCAAGTTCCTGATCATGAAGCGCAAACCGTCGTTGCTTGGCGCCGAAGCGATCGTGAACGGATGGGGTTCGGTCATGCCGGGTATCGAGAACTTGAGAAAAGCGAACTGTCCGTTCGCAAATCGAAGCGGTCGACCAATCGATTCAAGGTCGATCACCAACGTGTTCTCGACACGCTCGATGCGAGACACCCGGTGTGTTCTCCCGCGGTTGACCATGTCGCGCCACACCACGCGGTAAACCCACGCGGCAATGCCCGCCAGCATGAATGCGAGAAACCAACGCCCCCATGCTGAATCGTTGGCATACGGCTTGGTGGCCGTGTAGAAGTGCCAACACGCAAACACGTACGGAACGATCAACAGTTTGTGGGTCATGCGCCACCAACGTGTCGGTATCCAACGCAGCAGGCTGATTGCCACCAGAGCGTAGAGAATGTTCGTTGCGGTGCCGGCAAGGTCTTCCGCGGCCTTCGCAACGTCTCGCGAGGCACCACGAATTCCTTTCACGTCGTCGACTGTCTGCGTGTGCAGCCACATGGCACCCACGGCCAAGGCACCAAACCACCTGTGCCACCGGTACGCGCGGTCCAAACCCCCGAACAACACCTCGAAGACGCGAAGGCGTGTCGCGAGCATGTTGCTCCACGCCATCAGCAAGATCGAGACCGACCCGATGAACAACGCGAAGCCAACACCTCCTTCACCCTCGTCACTTTGGGCATTCTTGAATGCAATCCAACCGACGAGCATCGATGCCAAAGCGGCGATCGGGCCGATCCAGTGCTTTCCCAGTCGCGGCCCGTTCGGAGTGGAGGGTCGTTCGAGACGCCAATCGCTTGGTCGGCCGACGACGGTTCGCAGAGTCCGTTCGGCGATTTCAGAGACGGCCGTGCGCACGATCCGACCCTATTCACTCTGGTGTGGCCGGTTGTTCATCCGACCCGCGTCGCATCATGATCATCGTTAATGTCTGACCATGGCTAGTTCAACCTCGAATGGACAATCATGGGACGATCGTTACGCCGAAGAGGGTTTTGCCTTCGGTGATCAGCCCAACGACTTTCTCGTCGAGGCAATGCGCGAGAGTCCAACCGGAGAGTCGCTCGTTGTCGGCGATGGCGACGGTCGCAACGGGGTGTGGCTCGCGGAAGAAGGGCACAAGGTCACAAGCATCGACCTCAGCCCCGTTGGAGTCGAAAAAGCAAAGCGACTGGCCGCCGAGCGCGGGACGCGGATCAATGCACAAGTCGGCGACCTCGAAACGTTCCAGATGGGCAGCGGCGTGTGGGACTCGATTGTTTCCATCTTTTGCCACGTGCCGTCGGAATTGCGTGGTCAAGTACACGAGAACGTGAAACGTGCACTGAAACCCGGCGGAGTTTTCGTGCTCGAGGCCTACACGAAGGCAAACATTGGTCGAGGTGTCGGTGGCCCACAAAACGACGACCTCACGGTTGAACTTGCCGAACTTGAAAACGACTTCGCCGGTTGGGATCTCGAAGTACATCGCGTGGTCGAGCGACACATTGTCGAAGGCAAATACCACAACGGCATGAGTTCGACGGTTCAATTCCTCGCCCGCAAGCCGAGTTAGGTACGTACGCATGACAAAGGTCTTTCTGCACGGGAATCCCGAAACCGCCGCCATCTGGCAGCCACTGGCCATCGAACTCGAACGCCTCGGTGTGAGCGACGTTCTCTTCCTTTCGCCACCCGGATTCGGGGCGCCCACACCGCCGCACTGGGCTGCGACACAAAGCGATTACACGGATTGGCTGATAGAGGAAGTTGAACGCATCGATGCACCGGTCGACATCGTCGGCCACGACTGGGTGCAGGCCACGTTTATGGCGCGATTGCACAGCGCCCCGATCTCTTTGCCAGTTGGGTAGCCGATTGCGGCGGACTGTTGCACCCTGACTACGTGTGGCACGACGCCGCGCAGGCCTGGCAAACACCTGGAGTCGGCGAAGAAGCCGTTGGCTTGCTCACACACATGGAGACGACCGATCTTGCCGCCGTTCTCGAAAGCCTCGGCATGACGCATTCCATCGCCGCCGAGGTGGCCAAGCACATCGATGTCGAGATGGGGCGGTGCATCCTCGCGCTCTACAGGTCGGCGGCCCAGCCCGCGATGCGCGACCTCGGTGCACGACTCGTGACGATTGATCTCCCACGTGGCGCGGTCATCATTCCGACCGCCGACACCTACCCGGGCACCCCCGACATGGCCAATGACGTTGCTCGTTCACTGCGTGCCACGACGATCGAACTGGCCGATCGGGGTCATTGGTGGATGATCGAAGATCCGGTGACTGCAGCCCGCCAACTCGTCAACTTCTGGAACGCAGTGAGCTGAACGTCAGGCGGTGTGGGCTGATGTTCGGCCCCGCGCAACAAGTACAACGGCCGCGGCCACCGCGGTAAGCCCAAAAAGCGTCACGCGGAAGTTCGTCAGATCGGCGATGGCCCCAACCGCACCGGCCGCAACCAGAAATCCAAGGCGCTGGCCGAATGTCATGGCGCCGAGACCTCGCGCTGCGCTGAGACCCGGCAATTTTGCGGCCGTCTCGTACAGCTGCGGAAACAGAACGCTCACGCCCAAACCCCACGATGCGTAGGCGATGAACGCAACGATCGTCGCGGGTGCCACCGCCAAAAGAATTGCCGACCCGAGACACATGAGAACCCCGGTCTCGAATGTGCGCCGGCCACCCAAGCGCATCACAACGTGGTCACCGCTCAACCGTCCAAGAAGCATGAATGTGGCGAACACAGCCGTTCCTGCCGCCTTCCAACGCCCGGCCTCGAACACGTCGTTCAAGACGACCGAGCTCCACTCGTTCGGCACTGCCTCCATGATCGCCACCGACAAACCCATCAAGCCGATCGTGACCGTCAGCGCCAAAGCCCTGCGCCGTCCGCCGTTCGCTGACGGGGCTTCGACATGCACTTCGTCCTCGGGCAACAGTCCGCGCACCGACCAACCGATGCCCACCAACATCACGCACGACACGCCGAGCAAGTGCCATCCGAGACTCACGTCGAGGGCCGACATCACCCAACCGGTTGAACCACCCACCACGGTGCCGAGGCTCCACATTCCGTGCAGGCGCTGCATGATCGGCCGGCCCAATCGGCTTTGCACCATCACGCCTTGGGCATTCACCGCGACATCGGCCTGCAAGTCCCCGAATCCCGTCGCGGTGAGAACCAACAACAGTCCAACCGAATTCGGTACCACCGCAATCAGTGGCACCACGCCCGCAAGAGCGATCGACGACACCAATACGACCGTCCGTGAACCCAGGCGCCGCACGATGCGCGCCACCAACAGCGAACCGACGAAACCCCCCAGGCCGCCACCCAAAAGCGAGATACCCAAGCCGGAGTTGCTGACACCCAGCCGATCGCGCACCTCGCTGATGCGCGGAATCCAGTTCGAGAACACCATCCCGTTGACAAAGAAGATCAACCCGACCGAAAAGGTCGATCGACGCACCGATGTCACGCGACGAGATTACTCGTCGTCGAAGGCCAACCCTTCGCCGTCTTCACCCGTGGGAAGTTCCATGATGCCCTGCTTGGTGCGCATCTTTTCGATGGCCTTGATGGGCACGTTCAGCTTCTTGAAACGGGTGCCATCGGTGCCGATGCTGTCGACCTTGTCGGTGAGTTTGTGGAAGACGTCCTTCACCTCGTCGACGGCCTTCACGTAGTTCTGCCATTCCTTGTTGAACTTGGCAATTTGCTGCATGATCGACGCCGCAGTTTGTTCGGTGTGGAAGCTGTCGGTTGCCTGGCGGATCACCGACAAGAACGAATACAGCGCCAGCGGTGAACACAACACCACCTTCTTTGCCAGTGCATAGTCGATCATTCCCGGGTCGGCTTCGTGAACGAAGCCGCTGATGCTTTCATTGGGAAGGAACATCAGCACGTAGTCGAGGGCCTCTTCCTTGGCGTTCAGCGTGTAGTCGCGACGAGCCAACGCATCGACGTGTCCTTTCACTGCTTTGACGAATTCGACCTTCGCCTGTTGACGAAGCGCGTCGTTGTCGGCATTGAAGTGATCGGCATAGCGGTCGAGCGGAAACTTCACGTCCATGAACAACACCCGATCGGGCGGCATCAAGAACTTGTAGTCCGGACGGCCACCAACCGTGTTCACGTCTTGTTTCGAGTAGTTCACACCCTCGATGAAGCCGACTGCACGCAGCATGTCTTCCACGACGCGCTCGCCCCACTGACCGCGCTTTTGGGAACTCGACAGAATTTCGCTGAGGTTGTCGGTGCGACGTGCCAGTGCCTCGACGGCCTTGCCGACGTTGTCGTACTGCGTGTTGTTGATTTGGCGCAGTTGCTGCAGTTCGGTTGACAACGCATCGAGGCGTTGGCCCATCTGGCCCACGAAAGTCTTCAACGTCGTGTCAATGACTTCGGCCCGGGCACCCAACTGCTCGCCACCCGACACTGCAATTTTCTCGGCCGCCATCTTGATGGACTCTTCACGATCAAGGCGCGCACGTTCGCTCATCTGATGCATCGCCCCTGCCAGCGACGCATTCACGGTTTCCGTTACCGTTCGCGCCAACTCCGCCGACATCTCGGCACGCAACGCCGCCGTATCGAGCCCTGGCGGAGGCGGCACCACCGCAACCGGCGGCGGCGACTGTTGGGCCCGCCTCTGGCCGACCAACAAAAGACCGACCGCCCCGAGGGCAACGACAAGGGCAACGACTGCGACGACTTCCATCCGCCTCAAAATAGGCGAAGGGTGTGCGGTGGTCGCACCGCCATGAGCCTGGTGTGGAACACTTCCGAAGGTGAGTGGGGCGCATGCGGTCGACGAGGTTCAGCGGCGCACGCTGCGCGTGTTGGTGCTGGGCCAGTTGGCTGCTGCGGCCGCGTTGTCGTCGGCGGTGACGGTTGGTGCGTATGTGGTGCAGCGCATCCTTGGTCAGTCGACGCCGTGGGGAGGTATCGCGACGGCGACGGTGACAACGGGAACGGCGTTCATGTCGCAGGTGTTGGCGCGGGTGATGAACCGCAGGGGCCGGCGGTACGGGCTGCGAGCCGGATACGCGATGGCGATCGTCGGAGGCTTGATTGCCGGCATCGGGGCCGAGGCCAAGTCGTTGCCGGTGTTCATCGTCGGGCTGTTCGTCTATGGCTCGGGTCAGGCGTCCAACCTGATGTCGCGGTACGCGGCGACCGATCTTGCGACACCCGACAAGCGCGGCGCGGCGATGAGCCGGATCCTCTTTGCTTCCACGTTCGGTGCCGTGCTGGGGCCGGTTCTGGTGCAGCCAGCGCAGTGGGCCGGGGAGGAGTTGTTCGGATGGCACAAGTACACCGGGCCATGGGTGTTCTCGGCGGCGTTTTTCATTGTGTCGCTGGTGAATGCCGCGGTTCGCCTGAAGCCGGATCCGCTGTTCCTGGCGCGTGAACTTCGCGGTGACGCTGTTGGCCAGGTTCCGCAATTGAAGATTCGCGAGGCGTATTCGGCGGCATTCGAGACGGTGAATGGTCGCGTCGCGGTGTTCGCGATGGTGGTGTCGCAGATGACGATGGTTGCCGTGATGACGATGACGCCGGTGCACCTTAAGTTCCACGGTCACGAAACGGTGAATGCGTACATCATCTCGCTGCACATCGCGGGTATGTATGCGTTCAGTCCGTGGGTGGGGCGCTACAGCGACAAGCACGGACGCCAGGCATCGATTCGCTTGGGCGGGCTGTTGCTGGTTCTTGCGACGGCGTTCTCGGCATTGTCGGGCGACCACTACTTGTTGCTGTTCCCCGCGTTGTGGTTGTTGGGAGTGGGGTGGAGCTTTGGTCTGATCGGTGGGTCGAGCCTGCTGATTGATTCGGTACGGGACGATTCACGAGTGGCTGTGCAGGGTGTCGCCGACATGTCGATGAGTTTCTTTGGCGGGGTTGCCGGATTCTCGAGCGGGTTCATTCGCAAGGCCGTCGGCTACCACGTGCTGTCGACGTTTGCCCTCGTGTTGGCGATGCTGATGGTGGTTGTCGCCCTGTGGGTGTCGTCGCCGCGCCGGCCGGTGCGCGCCGCGGCGTAGATCCTCGATCGTTTGCACGCCGCAAGCCACAATGTCCGAATGGATTCGACAGGAAACGTTGTCTCGCCGGCACCGACTCAGGGTTTCGACCCCTCGAACTTCGACACGTGTCGCTCGCGGTTCGGTACGTTTCCCGAATGCCCTTTGTGCGGCAACGGCCTGATTCCCGAGCATGCGCACTTCAAGTGCACGTCGTGCGGTTGGCGCGACAGCTGCTGCGACTGACTTAGTCGGCAACCGTTGGCGCGGCGAGCTCGTGCGAACGAGTTTCTTTCCCTGCCTCGTCGATCACCGTGACCTGCGAACCCGTATGAGCGTGGCTTGATTGCAGGCGGTGGCCCGCGGCGACGGTGAACGAATGGCTTCCGTGCTGGTTGGCCACCGTGATGTCGGCGTGTTCGGTGTGGGTGAAGTGCACGTCGTGGTCGTCGGTGATGCGCAACATGCTGTCGGCGTGCGGCGCCTCGGGGTCTTTCCCGGTCAGGACGTGGTCGGACTCGATGTGCTTGTGAGTGCCGTTGTTCGTGTGCACCGCAAGGCGGACACGAACTTTGTCCTCGTGGGTTTCGCCCGTTGCAGAAACCACGTGGACGGCAAATTCTTCACCCGCGGGCATGTACACGTGCACCATCGACATGCCGAGACCGCCCTTGCCGACGACGAACTTGGCGCCGTCGACTTCGTTCTTGCGCACTCCATCGTGGATTCCCACGACCTTCCCCGACTTGGTGGTGATCATCAGGCTGGGGACGGGGCCGCCACTGGTCTTGGCCGACAGCGTGACGACTGCGTGACCCTTTGTTCCCTTCTGTGACGCGTGGAACGGGCTTGTGAATGGGCCGGTGCGCGACGACATGGGCGTGAGTTCGATGTCACCCTTGCCGCCGGTCCAGGTTTCGAAACTGCCGTCGGGGTTCATGCCGGCCCAGTCGTACTTCCACGTGTTCGATTGAGTGTCGACCTCGATGAACTTTGGCTCGGTGGGGAAGTTGTTGTCGTAGATGTGGATTCGATAGGTGTCGTCGACCTTCGTCACCGCATACGGCGTGACTGCGTGGCCGTGTTCGGGGCCGTAGATGCCGATGGTTTGTCCGTCACGCTTCTTCAGGCCGTCGACAAGAGACGAGACCAATTCGACGGGTTCTAACCGTCGTGACTTTTCGGTCGCTTCCTGCACTTCGTGGGCGTACTGCGTCGCCCACCAATAGTTGATGTCGTCTTCGAGGGCGGCGCGTTCCTTGGTGAGGTCGAAGGTGGTTGCCGCGCCGGGCTCGGTGGCGGCGACCGATTCGACGCCGAGGAAGTAGCGAAGAGCAAGTGCGGCAAGACCCTCGCAGCGACCACCCATCAGCGACTCTTCCCACTGTTCCAACGTTTGTGCCGCATTGGGAAGAGGAGTGCACGGGTTGGCGATGCCGTCCTCGCAGACATCGTCGGCTCCGTACATGCGAACCAGGGTGTCGATACGAAGTTCTTCGGTGTCGTTATCGAGGCCTGCCCAGTTCGCGAACTTGAAGTCGTCGGCGGTGAAGCGGAAACCGGTGTCGATGCACAACAGACCGTCACCGAGGTCGGCGTTCTTCGGGGTGTCGGTGCACTCGGGTGTCGTGGTCGAGCCCCCACCACACGCGGTCGCCGTGACGGTGAGAATGCAGGCCGCGAGGAAGTGTTTAGTCGTCACCGCTCGTGTCGTCGGGCGTGGCATCGAAACCCGCCGCGGCAAGGCGCGCGAGAAGTTCGTCGCGTGGGCTTTCGCCCGGCGCGCGTGCCTTGTCGTTGGCAACTCGCCACCCATGCCGGGAAGAGTAGACGAGGGGCGGATCCTTCAGGCGTCCGTAGCCGTAGTCGGTGACCCGCGCGAAGAACAGCTCGTGGTCGGCCATCGTTTTCGACTCGAAGATTTCGGCGTGCACCCAGGCGAGGCTGTCCTTCACGACGGGATGACCGTTCTCTTCGATCAGGTATTCGTCGGCGATGTAGTGGAACTTGCGACCCGGGTACGAGAAGTACTGCCCGATGTGCACCTGGTCGCCTGCGAGAAACGAAGTCGTGAAGGCACCGCTTGCGACCATCAGTGGGTACGTGTCGTGCTTGGGCGACACGCTGGCCATGATGATGGGTTCTTCGAACGACACCTGTGTCACCCAGTGCGAGGTGTAGGCACGGGTGATGCCGTTGTGGGTTGCCGCGACGATTTCAACACCCTTGGATGCCTGGCCGAGTGCACGTTTCAGTTTCGGGTCGATCATGGTCTCAGAGAATTTTGCGGAAGAGTTTGAGCTTCTTCTCGGTGTACGGCGGGTAGGCGAGTTTCGGGTCGATGCGCGTTCCGCGAGACAGCACCGGCTTTTGGTGTTGGAACAAACGCACGCCGGACTCACCGTGGTATCCACCCATTCCGCTTTCACCCACGCCACCGAACGGCAGGTTCGGATTGGTGAGATGCAGCAGCGTTCCGTTCACGGTGACGCCACCCGCGGTGGTTTCGTTCAAGACGCGGTCGACAGTGTCTTTGCGCTCGGAGAACACGTAGAGCGCAAGTGGATGCGGACGCTCGGTGACGAACGTGACGGCCTCGTCGACCGACGACACGGGGATGATCGGCAGAATTGGTCCGAAAATCTCTTCGGCCATGATGCGCGAGTCGCGGCGAACGTCGACGAGAACGGTGGGGGAGATGTAGCGGTCGGCGGCGTCGTGCTGTCCGCCGATGACCACCGAACCGTCACCGAGCATCGACGTGAGGCGGTCGAAGTGACGCGCGGAAACGATGCGGCCGTAGCTGTCGCTCGTTTGCGGGTTGTCGCCGTAGAACGCGGTGATCGCGGTGCGGAGCGCGTCGATGAAGCGTGACTCGACCTTGCGATCGACGAGCACGTAGTCGGGGGCGACGCATGTCTGACCAGAATTGAGCCATTTGCCCCATGCCACGCGACGCGCGGCAACTTCGATGTTCGCGCTGTCGTCGACGATGACGGGGCTCTTGCCGCCGAGTTCGAGCGTGACCGGGGTGAGGTTCTTCGCCGCGGCAGCCATGACGATGCGACCAACGGTTCCGTTGCCCGTGTAGAAGATGTGGTCGAAGTGCTGGTCGAGAAGTTCGGTGGTCTCGGGAACACCTCCTTCGACCAATGCGATCGCCGACGGGTCGAAGTATTTGGGCACGAGTCGCGCGAGTGCGGTGGATGTAGCGGCAGAAACCTCTGACGGCTTCATGACAACGGCATTGCCCGCCGCAATTGCACCGGCAACGGGAACGAGAAGCAGTTGGATGGGATAGTTCCATGGCGCAATGACGAGCACGACACCCAACGGCTCGGGTACGAGTCGTGACTTCGACGGCATGGCGACGAGGGGCGTGCCGACCCGCCGTGGCTTGTTCCAGCGCTCGAGGTTTTTCAGCATCATCTTCACCTCGGACACCACATACGCAATGTCGGTGAGGTATCCCTCGGCAACGGGTTTGCCGAGGTCGGTCGCGAGTGCCGCCTGCAGTTCCGTCTCGTTTTCTTCGAGCATCCGCACCATGGCTTCGAGCTGACGTCGACGCCAGGCGAGGGGTCGTGTGGTGCCGCTGCGGTACGTGGCGCGTATTGCCGAAACCTGCGCGGCGATGGAAAGCGAGGTCGAAGTGGGCTCGTCGAGCGTGGTCATGACGTCAGTCAACCCGACGAGGGACGGATGTTCCACTCGTGAGCGCCGGTCCGTCGAATCGGTCGACCGTCGCAAACTCGCCGACGGCCTTGCGGCGGAGCTTGGTGATCACGCGCTCGGGTCGGCCGAGAAAGATCGTTGCGACGAGTGCGTGTCCGTCGGGCAGTGAGAGGAGCGGGCCCGTCGTTGCTTCGGCTCGCGTGGCGAAGGTTGTCATGACGCCGCCCAGACCCCGATCCCGGGCGGACAGAAGGATGCTCCAGCAGAAGGGATAGATCGAACCACCTCCCGAGATCGTCGGACGCCCCAAATCCGAATCCATCGTTGCAATCAACGAGAGATCGGCCGCGACCGCGAGGACGACGGGAACCTTTTCAATGGCGTCGAGCAGCGGGAACGGGATGTCGGTCGGCGGGGCAGTGAGCGGTTCCGGTCCGTTGACGACCGCAAAGGGAGTGCGTCCCGATTGAGACAAGGCGATGTATTCGTTCCACACGGGCTTCATTGCGCGGGCAAGACCCCGGCGGATTTCGCCGTCCTTCACCACGGCAACTTTCCACGGCTGGCGGTTGCCTCCACTTGGTGCGAAGCGGGCGTCATCGAGGATCGCATGCACTTCGGTATCGGGAATCGTTTCATCGGTGAACGATCGAACGGAAGCTGTTTGTCTCAGCGCGTCACGGATTTCCATGACCGCAACCTAACCTTCGAGGCAATTCGCGGCGCGCTGTCATAATTGACGTGAAAGCGGGGGGTTGCGTGAGGGCTGCACTACTGAGAAGCGGACGCTTGGTCGTCGATGACATCGCCGAGCCGATGCCGGGCGAAGGCGAAGTTCTCGTCGCCGTGAAGGCATGTGGCATCTGTGGCTCCGACCTGCACTTCGTCGACCATGGTGCCGATTTCTTGCGTCTGACCAGCGAGGCGTACGGCGGCGTCAAACCGACCGTCGACCTGTCGCGCGACGTGCGGATGGGACACGAGTTCTCGGCCGAAGTGATCGAGTCCGGCCCGAACACCGCCGGTCCGAAGCCCGGCACGATCGTCACGTCGATGCCGTTGTTGATGCGTGGGGGACATCGAATCAGCCTGTCGTTCTCCAACAACGAGGCTGCGGCATACGGCGAACGAATGGTGTTGACGAACGACGTCCTTGTTGCCGCTCCTGCGGGAAGCAACCCCGATGCGATCGCACTCACCGAACCACTCGCCGTCGGATTGCACGCGGTGAACAAATCGGGAATCGCACCCGGCACCACCGCGCTTGTGGCGGGCTGTGGACCCGTGGGTTTGACGGTCATCGCGTGTTTGAAGGCGCGGGGAATCGGCCCGATCATCGCGTCCGACTTTTCGCCGGCACGGCGGGCCACGGCGGTCGCGATGGGTGCCGATGTGGTTGTCGACGCGGCAACAGACAACCTGTTTGCCGCATGGCGCCGCGACGGGGTGAACCAACCCGTGGTGATGTTCGAAGCCGTCGGTGTTCCCGGGCTCATCAACGAGGCGATGCGCGAAATGCCGCGCGACGGGAAAATCATCGTCGTTGGATTGTGCATGCAGACGGACAGATTCGAACCGACGTACGGGGTGTTGAAAGAGCTGACGTTACAGTTCGTCGTGACGTACACACCGGCCGAATTCCGCGATGCAATGCACCTGATCGCCACCGGTGTCGTCGATGTGTCGCCGATGATCACGGGAACGGTTGGACTCGACGACATCGCGCAGGCATTCACCGACCTTGCTCGGCCCGGTGAGCACACGAAGATTCTCGTCAAACCATGACGTTGCCGGTGATCGGTGGACTGCGCCCGTGGGCCGACCCCGAGGTGGTGTCGATCAATCGACTTCCGATGCGTGTGCCGTTCATGTCGACGACGTCGCGGCGTGTGTCGCTCGACGGTCAATGGGCCGTTCAGCGCTGGGTGCACCCCGATCTCGTTCCCGCCGAAGCCGTGGGCGATGTCGATGACGCGGGCTGGCGGCGCATCCCGGTGCCGGGCAACTGGACTCTGTTCGGGCTTGGTGACACTCCCCACTACACGAACGTGACGATGCCGTGGGGCGGCTTGCCACCGACGTTGCCCGACGAGGTTCCGACGGTCGTCTATCGCCGCGCATGTGCCACGCCGCGGATGGCGCCCGGCGAGTCGGTGATTCTCCACATCGGCGCCGCGGAGAGCGTGCACGCGGTGTTCGTGAACGGTGCGTTCGTCGGGTACGGAACCGACAGTCGTCTCGCGAGTGAGTACGACGTGACGCGATTCCTCCACGATGGCGACGACGACAAAGACAACACGGTTGCGATCGTCGTCTGCCGGTACTCGGCACAAAGCCATGTCGAAGACCAGGACCAATGGTGGATGGCGGGGCTTCATCGCGAAGTGTGGTTGGAAACGCGGGCGCCCGTTCACATTGCTGATGTGCGCATCGACGCGGGGCTCACTGGTGATTCAACGGGAACGCTGCGCGTGACGACAACCGTTGCATGCAACGACGGTTTTCGGGTCGATGCGGGTTGGTCGGTTCGGGTTGCCGTCACCGACACGACAGGGAAGGTGCGAAAGAGTGTCGAGTCGGCGGTCGCGAGCGACGCGCGGCCGTACATCTTCGCCGGACACTTGGCCGTCGTCGAATGCGATGTGCCGAAAGTGAAAGCGTGGTCGGCTGAGACACCGCACCTTTACGGCGTGACGATCTCGCTGGTGGATTCTGTCGGCGAGGTACGCGAGTCGACGACCCAGCGTGTCGGTTTCCGGCGGGTCGAAATATCGAACGGTGACTTCCTCGTCAACGGTCGGCGGGTGATGTTCCAGGGAGTGAATCGCCACGACCATCATCCCGAGCGCGGCAAGGCAGTGACCGTCGACGACATGCGCGCCGATTTGATGGTGATGAAGCAACACAACGTCAACGCCGTTCGTTGCTCGCACTATCCGAACGACCCGCGCTTTCTCGACCTGTGCGACGAGATCGGTCTGTATGTGGTCGACGAGGCAAACGTGGAAAGCCATGCGTGGAACACCAGTCTGTGTCACGACGCCCGCTATCGCTCGACGATCATGTCGCGCATCTCGCGCATGGTCGAGCGCGACCGCAACCACGCGTGCATCGTCATGTGGTCTCTCGGCAACGAGTCGGGGTACGGCAGCGTCCACGATGCTGCCGCTGCATGGATTCGCTCGACAGACCCGTCGCGGCCGGTGCAGTACGAGCCCGCCATCTTCCACACCAATTGGTTCGACGGCGGGATCGGCGCCACCGACGTGGTTTGCCCGATGTACGCACCGATCGATGCGATTGTCTTCTATGCGAAGTCACCGAAACGCCGTCGCCCCCTTATCATGTGCGAGTACAGCCATGCGATGGGCAATTCGAACGGTTCGCTGGCGGATTACTGGCGTGCTTTCGACGACACGCCCGGGTTGCAGGGTGGGTTCGTGTGGGAATGGAAAGACCACGGGATTTCGCAGGAGCTCGACGATGGCCGCAAACGTTTCGCTTTCGGTGGTCAATTCGGAGACACTCCGAACGACGGCAACTTCGTTGCCGATGGCCTGGTGCACAGCGACCTCACGCCGCATCCTGTGATGCGTGAACTCGCCTGGGTGCACCGCCCCGTTTCGGTGTCGCTGGTGGGAAAGGGAAGCCACACGCGACTTGTGTTGCGCAACCGCCAGGGGTTCCGTGAACTCTCGCATCTTCGTGGCACATGGGAACTCGTGGTCGATGGTGCGGTGGTCAGGCGTGGGTTGCTGCGCGTGCCGAAGATCGCCGCCGGCGAAACCGCCCGCGTTCCGGTTCCGACGGCCGTGCCGATGGCGGGCGACGTTCGGTTGTCGATTCGGTGGACCTTGCGTCGCGACGAACCATGGGCGCCGGCGGGACATTTGGTGGCGTGGGATCAGGTCGTGTTGCGCCGACCGAAGCCCGCACCGAAGAAACCGCCGACTCGTTCACCAAGAAACACGGTCGAACCGCCCGATGAGATTGCGGAACTCGAACCGTCGCCGACCATTTGGCGAGCGGCCATCGACAATGATGGGTTCAAGAACATGCCCGAGATCCGCGGGTTCGGCGAATCGTTGCGTCGCTGGCAGCTGCAGGGCGTCGACGTGCGTGATGCCGACCTCATCGACTTCGTCACGCGTCGCGTGGTCAACAACGACCGCAGCGTGTCGTTTCGGCATACCTTCGCGGTGCCGGCCGACCTCGCCGATATTCCGCGCGTCGGGGTCACCTTTCCCGTGCCACCGCGATTCACACACGTGCGCTGGGTGGGGGATGGGCCCCATGAGTGCTATCCGGACCGTCGTTCATCGGCAATGTATGCAACGTGGGAGGGCGCTCCGGACGAATTGCCGTACCTCGTGCCCCAGGAATTCGGTTTGCGCACGAACTGCACCCGACTCGACCTCGTCGACCCGCGTTCGGGCGACGTGCTGTGCGTGGAAACGCAAGGCAACCCGTTCCACTTTTCCGCAACGTGGCACACCGCAGGCGATTTGTTTGGTGCCAAAGACGCAACCGATTTGCGTCGCCGTGAACACCTGACGGTGCATCTTGATGCGGCCCACCGTGGACTTGGCACCGCAAGTTGTGGACCCGACACGCTCGCGAAGTACCGCATCTCGCCCGGCAGGTACATCCTGGAATATCGCATCTCCCTGCGGTGATAACTTCGCCCCGCAATGGGCACAAAAGAAGATGACGTCATCGCACAACTCACCGGTTCGGGTGGCTCATTCGAGATTCAAACGGTGCCGGTTCATGGTGTGCCCTTGCGGGTGTTTGCCACGGCGCCGTCGTCACTGCGCGATCTCTGGCTGATTGGCGCGGCCCGTGGCGAAGTGCCGTACCTCATCTACGGCGACGAAGTCATCACCTTCGGTCGCGCCCACGAAATGGTGTGTTCGCTCGCACATTGGCTGGTCGACCATGGTGTGAAGAAAGGTGACCGAGTTGCAATCGGCATGCGCAACTACCCGGAGTGGGCCATCGCGTACTGGGCGATTCAATGCATCGGCGCCATCAGCGTCAGTCTGAACGCGTGGTGGATCGCCGAAGAGTTGAAATACGCCCTCTCCGATTCCGAAACGACCGTGGTCATCGTCGACGGTGAGCGTCTCGACCGTCTGAGCGACGAACTTCTGCGCGAGGTCGGTGTGCGTCATGCGGTCGTCGTTCGTGGCGATGCGCGACCCGGCGTGACACCGTGGGCCGACACCGTTTCCAACACCTCCACCAACAATCCGGTGACCCTGCCCAATGTCGACATTGCACCCGACGACGACGCGACGATTCTTTACACCTCGGGCACCACGGGGTTCCCGAAGGGTGCGGTCGGTAGCAACCGCAACCACATCACCAACGTGTGGAACGGCCTGTTCCGCGCCGCGCAGAACGCGGCCCTCGCCGATCCGACTGCTCCGAAGCCGGCGGTGAAGCGTCAACCGACGGCGCTGTGGACGTTTCCGTTCTTCCACATCGCCGGGGTCACCGGCGTCAGCGTTGCACCGGCCACCGGCGGTGCACTTGTCACGCAATACAAGTGGGACCCGGCAGAAGCACTGCGACTGATCGAGAAACACAAGGTCACACAAGTCTCGGGTGTGCCGGCGGTGATTCGATCACTGCTCGAGCACCCCGATTACGACAAGCACGATCTCTCGAGCCTGTCGACCATCTCACAGGGTGGTTCACCCGTGCCGCCCGATTCGATTGCACGCATCCAGAGCGACTTCTCGGGCAAGGTAAGCCCGACCAACGGCTACGGCCTCACCGAAACAACGTCAGCCGTGGTGGGAAATGCCGGCAAGGCGTACTTCGGAAAGAAAGATTCGGTCGGCCAGCCGATGATCGGCACCGACATTCGCATCGTCGACGAACAGGGAATCGATCTTCCGCTCGGGTCGGTGGGTGAAGTGTGGATTCAAAGTCCGATGAACGTTCGTGGCTATTGGAACAAGCCTGAAGCCACGGAAAAGTCGTTCACCGACGGGTGGTTTCACTCGGGTGATGCCGGATACGTCGACGAAGATGGGTTTCTGTACGTCGTCGACCGCATCAAAGACATGGTCATCCGCGGCGGTGAGAACGTGTATTGCGCCGAAGTCGAAGCTGCGGTGTTCGAACACGAGTCCGTTGCCGACTGTGCGGTCTTCGGTGTGCCCCATCCGACGCTCATGGAAGAAGTTGCGCTGGTCGTGGTGCCCAAAGACGGGCACGATGCCCGCTCAACCGACGCGCTGGTGGCGCATCTCAAGTCGCGTCTGTCGGCGTTCAAGGTTCCTGCGCACGTGTTCTGGACGAACGATCCGCTGCCGCGCAACGCCACGGGCAAGGTCCTGAAAAAAGACCTCCGCGAGACCTACGCGGGGAAATAGAAAAGGACCCGGCCACCGCAGCAGCCGGGTCCTTTGTTGGAAACTCAGTCCGCCAGCGCCTCTTTGGCTTCGGCCGAGAGACCCTTAAGAAACGCCGGAGACAGCGACTTCGCCTCGGCCGGAGTGAGGTTGTCCAACTGCTCGGGTGTGAACGAGTCGGCGGCCTTCGGATTCAGTGCCTTCAGTTGCTTCTTGGTCATTTCATCGATCTGGCCGGGCTGCAGCGCCCCGGCCTGATCGTCGGTCAACTTGCCGAGTGCTTTGGTCGGCAGTGCGGGAATTTTCTCGGGGTCGATCTCCGCAAGCGCGTCGGGGCTCATCTTCATGAACTGGGCGGGCGCGAGCACCTTCAGCACCTTCGATGAGATTTCGTCAACCTGTTCCGGCGACAGCACGGCCATCATCGCGGCCTTCAGCTTTCCCATTTGCTCGGGGGTCATGCCTTGGAATGCCTGCGGAGCCATCTGGTCGAGTTGGTCGGGCTTCATTGTGGCGAAGACCTTCGCACCGATGCTCTTCAATTGGTCGGGTTGCATGCCCGCCATCGCCTCGGCTGCCATTGCTGCCATCTTCTTTGGGTCCATCACCTTGAAGATCGAGGCACCCATCTTCGCCATCTGGTCCGGCGACAGTCCGCCAAGTGCATCGGTCGCCATCGACTTGAACTGTTCGGGCGTCATTCCGGCAAGTGCGTCGGGCGACATGTTCTCCATCTTCGACTTGTCGAAGTTGCCGAACAATTTCGCGCCCATTGCCTTCATCTGCTCGGGCGTCAAGCCCTGGAACGCTTCAGGTGCCATCGCCTTCATTTGATCGGGCGTCAGGCCCTTCATCGCGTCGGGATTCATCTTCATCATCTGGTCGGGGCTCAGTAGCTTGAGCGCATCGGGCTTCAAGCCCGCAATCGATTTCATGTCGAAATTCTTGAACTCGTCGGGTGCGAGCGTCTTCAGTTCTTCGAGCGACAGACCTTTGCTGGGGTCGAAATTCGCCGGCAATTTGCCGATCATCTTCTCGGGCGGCAATGCACCATCGGGCAACTTGAATCCGGCGGGTACTTCGATGCCACCGGGAAGTTCCATCTTGGTGCCGGGCGCGGTGGTGCCACCGGAAGTGCCCTTACCTGCGGCGGCGACGATCTTGCGCAGTGCGGCTTGCTCGAGAGTTGCGGTGCCCGATCCGCCGGCAACCCACTCACCACCCGGCAGGCCCTTGCACATCATCTCGATGAACGGCAACAACTGTCCGGGCATTGCTTCGACTTTCGCGTACGAAACGCCTGCAACTTTGCATACGCCGGGAACCGACCCGCCACCGATGAGGCTGGCGAGCGACCCGCCACCGGTCGATTCGCCGGCAGTCGGTGTCGCACCACCCGGTGCAGCAGTGCCACCGCCCGGTGACGTGCCTGCAGGGGGTGCCAACTTCTCGGCATCGAAGATCACGTTCGACTTTTCACCCGCAGCGAAAGTGCCCTGCGCCATCTTGCACATCGCCTCGTCGAATGGCTTCGACATCGGACCCATCTTCGCCGAGCCGTACTTTGTGCCGCCGATGGTGCACACACCCGTGGGTGCCGTCGCGGTGCCGCCACCGGTCGAGCCACCCGAAGTACCGCCGCCGGTCGTTCCGCCGGTTGTTCCGCCGGCCGAAGTCGGGTCGAATACGGCACTAGCGGTTCCACCAGCAGTAAAGGTTCCTTGAGCACCTTCACACATGGCCTTGTTGAAGGCAGTCTCCATTCCGTTGAATTTCGCTTTGCCGTACTTGGTGTTGTTGATGGTGCATACACCAGTCGTGCCGCCTGCGCCCGGGAATGACATCCCCCCGCCTGGAGGCATTGTCGAAGCGCTTGCGAACGCGGGAAGACCGAGCGCAACGGCAGACATTGCGACGATGGCGCGTGAAAGTTTCATGATGGCCTTTCTCATGACATGTATTACTCGTCAGGGTAACCAACGTTCTGGAGGTGCGGAAGTAGCCTCAGCGCCGTGTCCGGCCCGCTTCGACTGAGTTTCGTGAAGTCGGTGTCCGACCACCATGACCTGCCAGAACTTGACGTCGAGGTGGCCGTGGTCGGCCGGTCGAATGTGGGGAAGTCGTCCCTCATCAATGCCTTGGCCAACCACAAGAACCTGGCGAAGGTCTCGAAGACGCCCGGCCGTACCCAGTTGATCAATCTCTTTTCATTGTCGGAGTCGACAGGTGTGGTCGACCTGCCCGGTTACGGGTACGCGGCGGTGCCCGGTCGGGTGAAGGCGGGCTGGGGCCGAATGATCGAGTCGTACCTCATCGAGCGCGAGAGCCTCGTTGAGGTGTTGGTGCTCGTCGACGGGGAGATCGGCCCAACGAAGCTCGATGTACAGATGATCGACTACCTGCACGCGAATGACGTACCGATGCAAATCGTTGCAACCAAGCACGACAAGGTGAAGTCGTCGAAGCGCGACACACGCAAGCGGGAACTTGCTGCCGGTTGCGGCGTGGCGCAGAAAGACGTGATGTGGGTGAGTGCTGATTCGGGTGTCGGTGTCGAGGCGCTGCGGAACCACATTTTCGGTGTCCTGAAAAATGACTGACAAGCGCGCGGGAATCTCGTGGATTCTCGTTTCTGCAATGGCGTATTCGCTGTTCACCGTGATGGCGAAGCGTCTGCTCGACGAAATCGGCCCGACCGACGTTTTGTTCTGGCGATTCGTGATAGCCGCCCCGGTGATTTGGGCGGTGGTTCTGCTTCGTGCACGCACGCGCCGGGGACCCAACCCGCTGCACGTCGAGTGGCATCCACGTTTCGCGATGGGGCTGCTCTTCGGCCTGCTTGCATGGTTCGCTTTCGTCGGTGTCGACAAGCTTCCCGGTGACTTGTACGTCATCATCATCTACACGTATCCCGCAATGGTCGCGGTTGGCGCGCGAGTTTTGGGCAAGCCTGCAACGCGGCAATTGTGGACTGCGCTCGGCATCACGACCGCCGGTATTGCGCTTACCGTGCCCGAGATCTTCGACGGTTCACAGGATGCTGCATTGTTCGGCTTCGCTCTCACACTTTTCAATGCCGCGCTCTACGCGGGGTACATCCTCTACAGCGAACGCATCGTGAACGACACGAAGGGTCACCATTTGGCGGGTGACAGTTTCGTGGCGGCCGCATGGGGAATGGTGGGTTCGCTTGTCGTGGCAACCGTCGTCGCCGTCGCGTCGGGCGGTATCTCGCTTCCGAACACGGGTCTCGCCGTTGTGTGCATGATCGGTCTCGGCATCATCAGCACAGTGGTGTCACAGACCGCCTTTTTCCTCGGCGTCGCGAAGTTGGGCCCGGCACCTGCGGCGCTCGTGGCGGCCAGCGAGCCGGTGATGGCGCTGACCTGGCTGGTGCTGTTCCTCGACGAGTCGATGCGTGCAGTTCAGATCGCGGGTGCCGCCTTGGTCATTGTGGGCGTTGTCTGGTCGCAGCGAACGCAGACAGTGTGACTTTGCGTTGCGTCATCTGTGATGCGCCGAATGCAGCGAGAAGACACGCAGCACCCGCGACATAAAAGGCAATCGCATAACTTCCCGTTGCATCGCGCAATGCGCCGGCACCCCATGCCGCAATTGCCGCGCCAATTTGATGGCCCGCGAATACCCATCCGTAGACGAGCGGCCCGCGATCGGCACCGAATCTGCGGATACACAACGCCACAGTTGGCGGAACGGTGGCCACCCAGTCGAGACCGTAGAACACCATGAAGCCGACGAGGCCGAGACCGCCGGTTGTCAATGCGGGGTCAAGAAACAACAGACTGACACCGCGGAATCCGTAGTAGGCGGCTAGCAATCGCGCCGGGTCGAATCGGTCTGTCAGTGCGCCCGATGCGATAGTTCCCAGAACGTCGAAGCCACCAATGAGCGCGAGGTAACCGGCTGCGGTTGCGGCCGCAAAGTGGTAATCGTGTGCGGCAGACAGGAAGTGCGTGCCGATCAGCCCATTGGTCGACAAGCCGCACACCAGGAACGAACCCCACAACAACCAAAAGATGTAGTCGTGGCGCGCGTCGTTCAGCGCTCCGAATGCCGAACGAATCGGGTTGGTGAGCGGGCGCGGGGGTTCGTGGTCCTCCGACGCTCCGACAGGATGCAAGCCGACGTCCGCGGGAGAGTCGCGGAGAAAGAGAAAGACGATCGGTACGACTGCGATGGCACAAAGTCCGATGGTTGTGCCGACGGTGCGCCAGCCATGGTCCTCGGCCAGATTCGTGAGCACGGGAAGAAATACCAGCTGACCGCTTGCACTGGCTGCAGTCAATGCACCCGTCACAAGTCCGCGGTGAGCGACGAACCATCGCGATGCAACCGTCGACGCAAAGACCGTTGCCATGCAGCCCGAACCGGCGCCGACAACGACACCCCACACGATGAAGAGGTGAATCGGTGAAGACATTTGCGTTGTCGCCAAACCGCCCAGTCCAATGGCGACGAGCGCCGCCATCGTGACGCGACGAAGACCGAATCGCAGTTGCAGTGCCGCGGCGAACGGCCCCATCAATCCAAAAAGAACGACGTTGATGCTGACGGCAGCACCAACGGTCGACCGACTCCAGCCAAATTCGTCACGCAGGGGGTCGACGAGTACGCCTGCAGCGCTGCGGAAACCGGCCGCGCCAACCAGCGTCACAAACGCGGCAGCAAAAATGACCCACCCGTAGTGGATGCGCGAACCTTTCACCTGCTTGCGACGGCCAGGGATTCGCACATGTCGAGGACCGCGTTGAGGCCGCCCCTGAATGCATCATCGGTGAACTTGCGGACGCTGTCGTCGCTACGGGCAACCTCGTCGAATTCGGGTACCTCGAAAATGCGGTGGCGCGCGCAGCGAATCGAAAAGTTGTGGGGTGAGCCGGTGAAGTCCTGCACACAGCAACCGACGCCGTAGCCCTCGATGGTTTGGTGCATACGCACAAGGTCGGTGCCTTTCGGGCCCAATTCAGTCAGGTACCGAGTGATGCTGACACCGAGTTGGTACCCGTTCATGGATTTGCCTTCACCGCTGATAAGAGCAAGACGAATGTCGGGGTGTCGGGAACAGGCATCACGCATTGCGAACACGACATCGAGCACTTTGTCACCTGGTGATTTTCCCGAGGGATCGTGCACTTCGAGCGCTTCGCTCAGCATGCGATCGACCATCGCCTCGACGAGGCTGTCTTCATTGCGGCAACGATGAAATCCTCGGGTCCAAGCGTTCCTTTGCGGCCGGTCACGTGGCAAGTCTAGGGCTGCTCCGAACTAGTGTCTCGGGGGTCCGCGCCGTGTGGCGCCAGTCGAATAGGGGGAAGACATGACCGGTGTGGGAATGCACTCGGGGATCGCAACCGACGACGCAATGAACCTTGCGATGTCCGATAAAGCCATACCTCTCTATGAGGCGGTCAAGCAGTTCATCAAGAACGAAGTCGACCCCATCACCGAGGAGTTCTACGAACTGGGTGAGGGTCGCGCGAACCGTTGGGGTTACGCCCCGGGCCAGCTCGAACTGTTGCAGTCGGTGAAAGACAAGGCCAAGGCCAATGGTCTCTGGAACTTCTTTTTGCCCAACGCCGAGACCGGTGAAGGGCTTTCCAACCTCGACTATGCGTACATCGCCATGGAGCTCGGCAAGAACCCACTCGCGTCGGAATGCCTCAACTGTTCGGCGCCGGACACCGGCAACATGGAAGTGATTGAACGTGTCGGCACACCCGAGCAGAAGAAGCAGTGGCTCGAGCCGTTGCTGCGCGGCGAGATTCGCTCCGCCTATGCGATGACCGAACCCGACATTGCCTCGTCGGACGCCAAGAACATCGCGTGTCGGGCGGTGCTCGACGGCGACGAATGGGTCATCAACGGTGAGAAGTTCTACATCTCGGGTGCCGGTGACCCGCGCTGCAAGATCATGATCGTGATGGTGCTCACCAGCCCCGACGGACCGCCGTCCCGCAAGCACTCACAAATTCTCGTTCCGATGGACACACCGGGCGTCGAGATTCTCGGCGCGATGCACGTCTTCGGCGAGGACGACGCGCCGCATGGTCACATGCACTTGCGTTTCAACGATGTCCGCGTGCCGGCAAGCAACATGCTGCTCGGCGAAGGTCGTGGTTTCGAGATCTCGCAGGTACGTCTCGGACCGGGTCGTATCCACCACTGCATGCGATCGATCGGCGCGGCCGAGCGCGCACTCGAACTGATGGTTCGCCGTGGTCTCCATCGTGAGGCGTTCGGCAAGCCGCTCACACGACTGGGCAAGAACCCCGAAGTCATCGCCAAGGCCCGCATCGAAATCGAGGCTTGCCGCCTGATGGTGCTGCGCGCCGCAAAGGCAATGGACACGATGGGCAACGCCGAGGCCCGCGTGTGGGTCAGCGCAGTCAAGGCCATGGTGCCCGAGCGTGTCTGCAAGATCATCGACGAAGCCATCCAGATGTACGGAGCCACCGGTGTGTCGCAGTGGACACCGCTGTCGCGCATGTACGCGAGCCAGCGTACGTTGCGCCTGGCCGACGGCCCCGACGAAGTGCACTGGGGTGTCGTCGGGCGTTTCGAAATCGCCCGCTACGAAAACGAGCCGCCGATCGAAAAGCCGACCGAGTACAGAGGCATGTTCTCCGGCCCTGCATGAGGATTCACTACGAACTTGCGGGCTCCGGCCCGCGTGTCCTTTTCTTCAACGGTTCAGGCGCGACTCTCGAGGGTTCTGCGGCGATCATCAGCGGGCTGCGCGAATTTGCAACCGTTCTCGCCCACGATCAGCGCGGCCTTGGCAAGACGGGCATCATCGACGGTCCGTTCACCATGGCGCAGTACGCGCGCGATGCGGCCGATCTGCTCGATCACGTCGGCTGGGAAACGTGCGTCGTCGTTGGCATCAGCTTCGGCGGAATGGTTGCGCAGGAATTTGCCGTCACGTATCCCGAACGGGTCGAGAAGTTCGTGCTCCTGTGCACAAGCGCCGGTGGCGACGCCGGTTCGTCTTATCCATTGCACGCCGACAACGACCTCGACCCGGCCGTACGTGCCGACAAACAGGTTCCGATCTTCGACACGCGTTTCACGCCCGAGTATCTGGCAAACGACAACTTCGCTGCCGCGTTGGCAACGATGCTGCGCGACCGCGAGTTCGTGCCCAAGACCGACGAGGTGCGCAGGGGAGAAGTGATGCAGCTCGAAGCGCGTCGCCATCACGATGTTGCCGATCGTCTGCACCGCATCACGTGCCCGACCCTCGTCATGGCGGGCCGGTACGACGGCGTTGCGCCCGTGGCAAACAGCGAGGCCATCGTCGCTCGCATTTCCGGCGCCGAACTACGCGTCTACGAAGGCGGACACCTTTTCATCGTGCAGGATCCCGCCGCCATGGCCGACATCCGCCACAGCCTTGTGATTGGTTATGGCTATGGTTCGAGAACTTTCGGCTGAAGAATTTGACGTCTACAGGAAGCGCGGAGAGGCGCTCGAGAGGGCACTGATGGAAGCCGAGAAATCAGGAATTCAAGAACTGGAACATGACCCCATGCCTCCGCTCTTCCTCAAAACGATCGAAGCAGTGCAACGTGAGGCGCGACATTCAGCGGCCGCGGAACGGCCTGATGCCATTGGCGGGTACGACGCCGAGGCGACCCGCCTGAAAGTCCTCGAACGCCTGCTGTAGTTCGGCACGGGTGTTCATGACGAACGGCCCGTACTGCTCGACCGGTTCACCGATCGGTTCTCCACCCAACAAAATCACGTCAAGCGGTCCGTTCGCCGATGCGGTGAGCGTGATGGTGCCGCCCGTACCGAACACGGCGAGACGACCGAGGCCAAAGGACACCTGCTCGGTGCCGACGGTGCCCTCGCCGGCCAATCCGTAGGCGAGCGCGTTGTATGCCGGATTCCAGGGCAGTGTCATGCGTGCACCGGGGGAGAGCGTCGCGTGCGCAACGACGATCGGTGTGTGCGTCGAGCCGGGTCCCTTCACGCCGTCGATCTCACCGGCGATGATGCGGATGATCGTGCCGGCATCGGCGGTGGTCACCAGCTTCACCAGGTCAGCCTCGAGGTTCTGGTACGCGGGCGGAATCATCTTCTTCACCGACGGCAGGTTGACCCATAGCTGAATGCCGTGGAACAAACCACCTCGCACCACCATGTCTTCGGGTGGTGTTTCGATGTGGAGAACGCCGCCGCCGGCAGTCATCCATTGCGTGCCGCCGTCGGTGATGACGCCACCACCACCGTGTGAGTCCTGGTGGATGAACGTGCCGTCGAGAATGTAGGTGACGGTTTCGAACCCGCGATGCGGGTGCCAGTCGGTGCCGCGCGGTTCGTAGGGCGCGTAGTTCACCTCGCCCATCTGGTCCATCATGATGAACGGGTCGACCTCGGCGCGGGTGGCACCGTAGAACGCACGGCGAACCGGGAAGCCTTCGCCTTCGTGTCCCGACGGGGCGACGGTGACGCGCTTGACCGGGCGGTCGCGCGGGTTGGGGTTCGATGCAACGTCGAGACCAACGCGGGTGAGGGTCAACGTGTCGGCGGTTACTGCAGGCACTGGGGGCTCCTTAGGTCGGGCGCGAGGGCTTCAAATACTTGCGCTCGCAATTAATCTAACGGCGACGGAGAACCTGTGCAACACAGACCTAACGTTGCCGCGTGAAACTTCCCGCAACCCGTCGTCTGGCCGTGATGGCAGTCGCTTTGTTGCTGGTTGGTTGTGGTGCGCGGGAAGGCGGAGCCGGAAACTTGCGGTCCAAGCCGATCGCGTGGGCGTCGTGTGGCGAGGTGGAGTGCGCGAGTTTCCCTGTGCCTCTCGACCACTTCGCGCTGGGATTCAAGGACGACGCCCGCATCGAATTGCGGGTCTACCGTCAGTTGTCGACAACAGCGAAAAGTCGGCACCTACCGCTGATTGTCCATCCCGGGGGCCCCGGAGCTGACGTGCGTGCGGCCGTCGCGGGTGCGCGCAGGGTGTTGGCCCCGATCATTGATGACTTCGACATTTACGCATTGTCGACCCGCGGCAGCATTGATGGCACTGCATTCGACTGCGGAGAAAGCCTGGGCGATCTGCGTGTCATCGACGACGATACGAGTGCGGCCGTTCGATTCGCCGAACGCTGCAGCAAGGTCTCTGCCGCGTTGGTCGGTCAGGTTGGCACGCGACAATCCGTCGAAGACCTCGAGGCATTCAGGTCTGCCATCGGCTTCGACAAGGTGCGGTTCTTGGGCTGGAGTTACGGTGCCACTCTCGGCGCGGCATGGGCGATGACGCATCCGACGTCCATCCGCTCGATGGTTCTCGACGCTCCGTCCGACCCACGTCGTCCGTGGGCCGAGGAATTGTCTCTGCGCTATGCGGCCGCGGCCGACGCCTTCGCACGCAGCAAAGTGTCGACGTCGTTCGACGCGGCAGGCAATCTTCGTGAGAGTGCACTCGCGCGCGAGTACCTCCTCTACGAGCCGTCAGCGTCGGGGGTGGGCGCTGAACTCGTGGCGCTGCGACTCGGTGAAACGCCGAACGGCAACAACGACGGCGGCATCGAGACACAGATCGGAGTCCACTGTTCGGACGTCACGCATGCCGAGGCGCGTGACGCAATTGCCGTCACCGAACCGCTGCCACAAATCGGATTCGGCACGGCATTCGATCGGGTATGTCTGGAACTGCCCGAGCCGCGCTCTGCGTTGACGAGCGTCACGGTCGATCGCGCTGCGACGCGACTCGATGTGTTGGTCGTGTCGTCGGCAGGCGACCACGTGATTCCATCGTTTGTTTCGCAGCAATTGGCAAAAGACATGCTGTGGCGCAATGTCGTTGTCGATGCATATCGACACCTTGGCGTTGGATTCGATGCTGTCGTTACAAAGAAAGCGATGTCGTTTCTCGCCACCGGCGACTAACTAATGGTCGAAGCGTCCTGGTGGTGCGGCATCGGGCTTGCGAGCCCACATCTTCTTGCTGTCGAAGTTCAGTTCGTAGTCGGGCTTCAACTCGATGACGACGCGGCCCGGTGAGTCGAGCAAAGCGAGGAAGGCCTGAGCACCGGCTTCATCGTCTTTCCGGATGGCACGGGCGAGTTCGGGCAGCATCCAGTCGCGCGTTTCACGGTCGTCGTGCACGATGCAACGTCCGCGTACCGACACGGTCTTGCCGGGGCCGATGGAAGTGCCGACCGACGAGATCATTGCCGCTGCGTAACCCGTGCGACGGATGGCGGGGATGCGCGCCCGGGTTCCGGCGGCGGTCAGCCAGATGCTGCCCTTGCGCCAGATGAAGCTCATGGCCACGCCGAAGGGCTGTCCGGCTTTGTTGGTCCAGATGAAGGTGCACTCGACCTGTTCGTTCAGCAACTGCTCGCGCAGTTCCGGATCAAGTTCGCACTCGGCAAGGTTCTCTGCATCTTCCACGCTGACACCGTAGCCGCCGGTCAGGGTTCGACGATGTTGAAGCCCGGCTCGAAGGCGTCGATGTTGCCGAAGATGGTCAGCAGGGCTGATGGGTCGCCGTCGAGAACGATGTTGCCCGCGGTTATCTGATCCATGAACGTGGTCTCTTGCAGCATGATGCGAATGAATTCGCTGCGTGACGTGGTGACGTTGACTGTTGCTGCGTTGTCGTGGCGGCCGGGCACGGCGTAGAGCGTTCGGTTCGACAGACCGAGAACCCAACGTTCGTTCACATCGGTGAAGGTCCAGTTGACGAGGGCAGACAGTCCGCCGACGGCCTCGGACTTCAGTCGCACCGAGACGGTGTCGAAGATCTGCTCGATGGTCATCGCCCCGAGGATTCCCTTGCCGCGGGCGTTCGCGCCGCCCAACTTCACCGGGCCGTTGCGCAGTTCCTGGGCGCCCTGCAGATATGCGTTGCGGAACGTCGAGGATTCGGCCTGGTAGCCCAGTTGTTCCAGTGCGTCGGCTTGTAGTTCGCGTGCTGCGGTGTTGCTTGGATCGGCGAACACGAGGTGGTTGACCAATTCAGCGACCCAACGGTATTCCCCGGCGTCGAACCAAGACTTCGCCTTGGCAATGAGGGCATCGGCACCGCCGGCAAGTTCCACGTAGCGCTTGCCGGCGTCGGACGGGGCGAGTTTGTTCAGGTTGGCCGGGTTGCCGTCGTACCAACTGAGGTAACGCTGGTACACCGCCTTGCAGTTGTGAACGAGGTCGCCGTAGTAGCCGCGTGTGTGGCCCTGTGCGAGGAACTCGTCGGGCAGTCGCAGTTCGGCCGCGATCTCGTTCGGCACGTAGCCCTTGTTGGCGAGACGCATCGTTTGGTCGTGCATCCACTTGTACAGGTCGCGCTGCAGGGTGAGGAACTCGCGGACGTTGTCGTCGCCCCAGCGCGGCCAGTGGTGAGAAGCGAACATCAGCGTTGCCTTGTCGCCGAAAAGTTCGATGACTTCGTTGATGTACTTCGACCAGGCCAGGGAGTTGCGCACCTGGGCACCGCGGATGGGTACAAGGTTGTGCATCGTGTGCGTGCAGTTCTCGGCGGTGCAGAGCCAACCGAAGTCGGGAAAGAAGAAGTTCATCTCGGCCGGTGCTTCGGTTTCGGGCGTCATCTGGAACACGATGCGCACGCCGTCGACGGTCATCTCTTGACCGGTGTGCGTGATGTCGTGTGTCGGCGCGATGAGTCCCGAGATGTCGTGGGGGACGCCTTTGCCGAGACCCGCGTCGATGTGTGCGTCGGGGCCGGGTGGCAACAGTGGCCCGAATTGGTAGGCGGAACGACGCAGCATCGCGGGACCGGCGATGATGTTTTCCGACACGGCTTCGTGCAGGAAGCCCTCGGGTGCAATGACGATGCATCGGCCCGCATCGACGTCGGCCTGGGTGGTGACGCCGAGAACGCCGCCGAAGTGGTCGGCGTGCGAGTGCGTGTAGATGACGGCAACGACGGGTCGCGCGCCGAGGTGTTGATTGGCGAGTTCCAGCGATGCTCGGGCGGTTTGGCCCGACGTGAGCGGGTCGATGACGATCCAGCCCGTTGCACCTTCGATGAACGTGATGTTCGAGATGTCATAGCCGCGTACCTGCCAGCACTTCGGAGCAACTTCGAACAAGCCGTGGCGACGGTTCAACTGCGCCTGCCGCCACAGGCTGGGGTTCACCGTGTCGGGTGCGGGAGCGTCGTCGGCGATGAAGGCGTACCGCGACATGTCCCAGACTGATCGTCCGGTCGCGGGATCGGTGATGCGACCGTCGGGAATCGCTGCGATGAAGCCGCGGTCGACGCGTACAAAGTCGTCGGCGTCGAGGTCGAACGTGACGGCGGTGTTGGCGGCGCGGGTGTGTTGGGTGGCGGGCTTTCTCATCCGCGGATCCCCCTTTGAATCGACTCGAAAACGCTGGCCATGTTTTTCACCTGTGTCGGGTTCAGATGATCGAAGAGATTTTCCCGCACGTTTTCCACATGGTCGGGAGCGGCCTTCTGCAGTCGGCGCAGGCCGGTTGCGGTGAGAACGGCCATCATGCTGCGGCGATCTTCGTCACTGCGTTGCCGAGCGACGAGGCCACCCTTCACCAAACCATCGAGACGTCGCGTGAGACCACTGGGAGAAAGGCGCAAAGCATCGGCCAGATCGCACATGCGCATCGATCGATCCGTGGCTTCCGAAAGGTAGACGAGCACTTGGTAGTCGCCGAGAGTCAAACCATGCTCGGCAAGCCCTGCTTCGAACGCGGTCATCAAGTCGCCGACGCTTTCGATGAACGCGCGCCAGGCGACGGCCTCCGTTTCGTTCAGCCAACGTGGGTGTGACATACGATCAGCGTAGTTGCGGTGTGCAGATCGTTGCGACCGCAAACTTTGGGGACAATCACGAACGGGGGAATCATGTCGGCAGATCTTGAACGGCGTATCGCGCGCCTGGAGGCAATCGAAGCGGTGCGGTACGCGTTTCATCGCTACTTCCACGCGATCGACAACAACAACATCGACTTGTTGATCAACGAGGTGTTCACAAAAGACGCTGTTCTCGTCATCTCGAACTACCCACCGGGTAGTGGACAGAACCTGTTGCTCGACACCGAAGAAAAGATCCGCGCGGTCTACGGGCCGATCAAGGCCGACGGCCATCGCCACAACGCAGCCAACACGTCGGTATGGGTGAACGACGACGTCACCGAAGCCAAGGTGACCAGCTTCTTCGTCACAACGATCGCATGGGGCAACCAAGGCGGCATGTACGAGGGCACGTTTGTTCCGATGGGTGACGGCACGTGGAAGGCCAAGCGCTGGCTGGTGTCGAGTCAGTGGGGTTGGCGCCTCACAGACACCGATCTGAAGTTGCCGGCGCCGTATCTGTACGAGCCACCGTCGGTCGGGACCGAAATGGGCGGCTACCAGCCGAAGTAACGGCGTGTGACATCCGGGGCTCGGTGAGGTCCGGCGGGCCTCACTGCATGATCATGTTCCCATGCAGTTGAACAACAAGATTTTCCTGGTCACCGGCGCGACGGGTGGCCTGGGCCGCTGCATTGCGAACGAGATCGAGGCCCGCGGAGGTTTCGTTCTTCGCACCTCGGGCGGGGAGTGCGACATCGCCGAGGACGAGGATCGCGCCGTCATCGCGCAGATGGTCGTCGATCACGGTGGTGTCGACGGCATCGTCTTTGCATCCGGCATCGTTGGTTTCGGTGCGCACGGCACGCTCGAAGCCGGTGCAATCCAGCGTCTCGTTGACGTGAACGTCACCGGTCCACTCGAACTCACGAACGTGTTGCTTCCGCACGTCCACGACGGTGGCGTGATCGTGTTCATCAGTGGTGCAGTCGTCGACTTCACTACGGCTGGCATGGCTGCCTATACCGCGGCAAAAGCGGGACTTTCAGCCGCTTGTCCGGTGCTTCGGCGCGAACTTCGCGGTCGCAAGATCAATGTCATCGACGCGCGCCCACCACACACCGAAACCGGTCTTGCGACGCGCGCGATCTTCGGTGAAGCACCAAAGATGAAACAGGGTCTTGATCCCGAAGTTGTCGCTAAGCGAATCATCGTCGCCATCGAGGGCGACGAAAACGAACTAGCGCCCGTCGTGTTCGGCGAGTAGCGCGTCGAGGTAATCGGCGCTCGTCAGTTCCAATTCGGAACACGAGTTCAAAACCTCGATCACCTTCGGATCGGGGTGGTTTCCTGCGATGCGCTCCCACGCTCCGGCACCCTGCCGTTCGGCATTCGCCTGAATTCGTAACTGATCCCATACGTCGAGCGGCGCGAATACGTCGTAGTACGTCTTCAAAGCGCCCGGCAACGGAGCCTCGAGTTCGGCACGCCGAGATTCATCCATCGGGAAAGCCGCCTCGATGCGATTGGCGATTTCATCTTCTGCAACTGCGCATCGCATCAGTCCCTCGGCGTGTTCGGGCAGCATCTCGGCCCATCCGCGATAGCGACTCGCCGCGCCGCGTTCAAGCAAGGCCAGAAAGCGAGGTGAAATCTCCGGCGGCACATGGGAAATAAAGGGGCCCAGCAATTCACCAAATCGGGGAATAACGACATTCGACATGGGCGCGAGAGTACTCGCCCTTCCGACAGGTCATTTGGACAATAAGTCCGCGGAACTTCACAAATTGAAAAATTTCCCGCGAATGCCTCCCGAACCCCTGTTGCATGCAATTCGGGTCCCGTATGGTTCGTTGTATGAGGAAAACCATTGTCCGCATTTTGACGCTGGTTGCGCTCGTGGGAGGAACCGCAGTCGTTGGCACGACCGGTATCGCTTCCGCGAAGGGCAACACGCCCGTGAAGAAGGCTGCAGTCGCTGATGCGTTGTATTCGATCACTACGACGAAGCAGACAGCTCCGCCCCCTGGCTGCGTGGGCTCCCAATGTCCGCAAGTCGAGACCGATGTGCCGGCGTTGACTCCAGCGGACGGGTTCGCTTCGTTGGTCGGAGCGAAGAAGATTGACACCTACACCGTCAGCACAGGCCCAAGCTCGTCCTCGCGGGGCGGCTGTGCGATCTCGGCCGAGGGCAAGCTGCTGTGCTGGGGCTCGAACATCTACGGGCAACTCGGTAACGGCTCCGTCATCGATTCATTGACGACGCCGGTTGAGTCGGCGGGTTTGACGGGAACCGTCTCCGACGTCACGACAAACGGCTTCACGACGTGTGTCGTCACCGATGCGGGAGCAGTGAAGTGCGTCGGTCGGGGCTCGTGGCCTGAATTCACGCGTCAAGAGGTGTATGGCAATGTGCGACTCGAGACCCAAACCTGGAACGGGTCGGGTTACACAATGTCGTCGACTGAAACGCAGGCTTCGTCGTGCAGCATCCTCAAAGCAGGAGTCATCGTTGGAGAAACCGCCAACTGCTGGTCGCAATCTTCGAACTTTTCACTCGCGTGGGTCGATCTCTTCACGTCTGGTGTGAAGAAGGTGCAGATTGCCGGAAGCAGTGGCTGGGACAATGCCAACATCTGCGTTCTGAAGACTGACAACACAGTTGCCTGTTCAAAGGTTCTGCCGGGTAGCCGTGGCTCGGGCGAGAGTAACAACTCGCAGGAGTACGACTGCAACAACGATGGTGTTTTTGAAGGAACATCGTGGTGCGCAAACGGTGGCAACAACCCCGCAATATTCAAGGTGCGCTACAACAACAACAACAAAACGCCGTGGACTGCCGCAACGTGGTCTTGGGTTGACTCTGGTTACTTGGACGTCGTCGACTTTGCTATGAGTGAACAGGCCTGGGGTAGTGACGGCACATTGTGCTTCATCCAGGGATCGGACAAGTCAGTGTCGTGCAAGGCATTCGCGGGTGTGCAGAGCTCGGGGGATCCCAACACCCCCGTGTCGACATCGGGTGGAACGTGGGGCAAAGCGAACAATATCGAGGGCGTTTACCAAGCAGAGAAGGTTTTCATCACCTCATTCAACGGAATCGGTCTTTGCGTCTGGGCCCAAGGCACCCTGTACTGCGGTCAGGGCACGTGGGACGGCTCGTCGATGAAGTTTCCGACGAGTGTCTCGAGCGTGGGCATCATGGCGAAACCCATCTCGATCTTCGCCGTCACGGGGCCGAGCGGCAAGGTGTATTTCGCAACCGAGAGCGGAATCCTCGCCGCCGATCAGTGGGTTTTCAGTTGCACGACATGTTCGAAATCGTCAGGTGGCGTTCTCTCTGCGGTTGGCGCGTTCAAGAACGCAACGTCGACCAACTATTACTACGTCAGCAAGCTGACGGGAGCCACCGACTCGCCGGACCTCATTCCAATGCAAATCGACACGGGTGAGCGCAAGGTTCTCTCTCAGAAGGCGATCACTGTGAAGACGAGCTCGGGTGCGGCCTTGGCCGGTGCATCGGTTCGTTGGACTTCTCCGGACGTACCCGACACGCTCGGTAGTTCGGCAAAGTCGACCGACACGACGGATGACAGTGGACTTGTGCGTCTCGCAGCGTTGGCAACCGGTCCAGTTGCGTTCACGCTGAAAGGTGGTAAGCAGTCTGACGGCTCGTACCTGCAGGCTGCAGTCGTCACGGTAAATGTGCCGGCAACGGGCGCGGTCGAAGTGATCGTTCCGGTTTCATCGGCGGTTGTCGACCGCACGGTCGCGGTTCAATTGTCGGACGGTACGGCCGTGCCGAATGCCGTTGTGCAGTTGTCGAACAACTACCTCACATACAACTACGTGAACGACGGAGCAAAGAATGCCTCGTGGTCGGCGACGGCGCCGGACACAAAGGGATTCATGCAGTCTGCTCAGTGTGCTTTCTGCTTCGTGCCGCCGCCGACTTACATCACCGGAGCCGACGGCAAGGTGACCTGGAAGTCTTTCGACCCGAAGACGCGGTCGAGTCAATACGACGCGACAGTGATGTACGACGACGGCTCGTTGCAGCAGAAGAAGAAGGTCAACTTCGATGCGACGTCCTCAACGGTGTCCCTCGACTACATGGCAAACATTCAGACGACATTGCCAACCGAGGTCACGCCGAAAGCAGATGGCTCGGTTGAGGTGCCTGTCACATTGAAGGACGGCGACAATCTTCCGATTTCAGGTCTCGAAACCAAGGCCGAAGAGGTTTGTGGCGAAATGCAACAGGGCGGCCTCTGGACCGGCACGTCTTCGGTGCAGGAGGGCTTCTGTGAGGGCCGCGGTCCCGGTGCTTCAACAGGGACGCCTGACAGCACCGGTTCCGTCTCGAAGTCGGGCGTGAGTTCGTTTGCGTGCTCCGCCTCGTCGGGGACGAAGACCGACGCCAAGGGTTCGGCAACCGTGAAACTGTGCCCCACCAAGTCGGGCTACTACCGAGTTCGCTCGTCGGGCGTTCTCCCGTCGAAGTCGATCTGTGTGAAGGTCAACAACCAGCCGTGCACCGTCAAGTTGCAGAACTCGATTGCGGGCACAACCGACTCGTCGTCGGGCGGCAGTGATTCGTTGACGGGTGGCGGCTCCGCTTCGGGTTCGGCTGCACCGAAGTCGATGAAGGCGAAGAGCAAGCTCGCGACGTCGACTTTCCTCAAGGCCTACAAGTCGGTGAAGGGCGCCGGCAAGACCAAGATCGTCGCCAGTGGCGCCTGCAAGGTCGCCGGCAAGAACGTCGTTGCCGGCACGAAGAAGGGCAAGTGCCGCATCACTGTCACCCAGGCGAACAAGGGCAAGGTGAAGGGCGCCAAGAAGAAGGTGTTCACGGTTCTCGTGAACTGATCGGTGTTGAACGAAGAGGGGCTGCGGTGCTTCGGCATCGCGGCCCCTTTTTGTTTGTCGTCAGATGGTGAGCGACGTGATCACTCGAGGGTGCAGATGCGGCCACGAGCCGGCGAAACCGGGGTGCAGTTCGTATGTGTGAACGTCGTTGATGTTCACCCAGTGGACTGCCTCTGATTCGCCGTTGGCGATGCCGGCGTTTGCATCGCCGTGACAGTGGGCGATGACGGTGTGGTAACCCCATGAGCCGTGGTCGTCGGTGAAAATGTCGACGACGTTGAGATGGTGTTCTTCGACGCCGACCTCTTCCCACGCCTCTCGCTTTGCGGCCGCGATCGGATCTTCGTGCGAGTCGAGTGCGCCACCGGGCAATGCCCACGTGTTTCCGCCGTGGGTCCATGCGGCACGTAATTGGAGAAGAACATGCGGTTCGGGAAGGTCGCGGCGCACCAACAAAAGTCCCGCGGCGCCGTAGAGACCCCAGTGATAGCGGCCGCAGTCGCAGTCGACCCAGCCATCACCGTCGCGCAAACCCATGTGAACAGTTTGTCATCGTGGCGACGAAAGCACCCAGTGCAGTAGCGTCTCCGCATGGCGAGACCACCCGTTTCTCTCAAGGCACTTGCGGCGGCGCGTGGCGATGAACCGGCCGACTTGTTGATTCGCGGCGGCAGGGTTTTGGCTCCGGCAACCAAGGAATGGGTTGATACCAGCCTCGCGATCTGCGACGGCGCAGTCGTTGGCTGGGGGGACCGTGATGCGGTCGAGACGATCGATGTCGACGGCGCGGCGTTGGTGGCCGGTTTTGTCGACGCGCACATGCACCTTGAATCGTCGAAACTGTGGGTGAGCGAATACGTGAAAGCGGTTCTACCCAATGGCACGACTGCCGTTGCCGCCGATCCACACGAGATCGCCAACGTGGCCGGCCTCGAAGGAATTCGTGCAGTCGTCGATGCGGCCGAGCAGATGCCATTCACCTTCGGCGTTGCAGCATCGTCGTGCGTCCCTGCCTCGCCCTTCGAAAGTGCAGGGGCCGCGTTCACCCCGGCCGACGTGCGCAAGATCATCGATGAAATGGGCGCGATCGGTGTGGCCGAGGTGATGAACTTCCCGGCGGTGATCAACGGTGATCCGATGTTTCGCGAGATCATCAAGACTGCCGGTTGGCGTCGTGTCGACGGACATGCGCCGGGTTTGAAGGGTCGAGCCCTCGATGCGTACCTCGCGGCGGGTGTCGAAAGCTGTCATGAATCGTTCGCTCCCGACGAAGCTCACGAAAAGCGTCAAAAGGGCATGTGGGTCTTCCTGCGCCAGGGTTCGGTGTGCCAAGACCTGGTTGAATTGTTGCCGACGGTTCTGCACCACGGCCCGTTGTGCTCGGCGTTTTGCAGCGACGACCGCGAGCCCGACTTGTTGCGCGACGAGGGACACATCAACCATTGCATTCGCCTCGCGGTGAGTGCTGGGCTGAACGAAATCGACGCACTTCTCGTGGGTTCGTACTTCCCGGCGCAGTACCACAACTTTTTTCACCTCGGTCAGCTCGGTCCGGGATACCAAGCCGATGTCGTGGTGTTCGACACCCTCGCGGGTTTCCGGCCGTCGATGGTGCTGCAGCGTGGTCGGGTGGTCGCCCGTGACGGCAAAATCGTGCCCGGCATCGTGCCGCAGGTCGACCCGCCGAAGAGTCTGTACAACCGCGTGCGGTTGCATCATCTGCCGTCGGCTGCCGAGATGACCATCGAGCCGCCGTCGAACGGCAAGGCGCGGGTCATCGGCGTGAAGTCGGGAACCGTCCGCACGACGTCGCTGATTCTCGACGTGAACGACGCCGCCAATGACATTGCGCGCATCGGGGTGGTGGAACGCCACAAGGCGACGGGTCGTATCGGCCTCGGGTACGTGTCGGGTTACGGCATCAAGCGCGGCGCGATCGCGTCGACCGTCGCGCACGACGCCCACAACATCATGGTGGTGGGCGCGCGCGATGCGTCGGGTCCGGCCGACATGGCTGCCGCCATTGCCCGCGTGGCGGAAATGGGTGGGGGACAGGTCGTTGTGGTCGACGGCAAGGTGATTGCCGAGGTGGCGCTGCCGATTGCCGGACTGATCAGCGAGAAGTCGCTGCCCGAGGTGGCGGCCGAGATCGACCACGTGGTTGAGGTGGCCCGAACGCTGGGCATCACCCTCGATGCACCTTTCATGTCGCTCTCGTTCCTGGGGCTTTCGGTCATTCCCGACCTGCGGATCACCGATCACGGCCTGGTCGATGTGAACGTGTTCGGGGTCGTGCCGGTCGCGGTGTAGGCCCGTCGGGTTTGGCACCTGGCGCGGAAAAATCCGCGGTCGTTCACCTTCCGTACACCTTCCATTGACCTCGGTGACATGGGGCTTTGACAGGCTGAATCCCGTCATGGGCGCAACGATCGGGCACGGCACGCAGGGTCAGGCACCCGAGAAGCGCCTAATCGTGGCGCGGGCGAGCCGCGGCGATCGCGTCTTCCGTGGGATCGTTGCGGGCGGCGCGCTTTCGTCGCTGGTGCTGCTCGGGCTCATCGCCGTCTTCTTGATCGTCCGTAGTGGCGAAATTTTCGGGCGCTTCGGCCTCGACTTCATTTTTTCTTCGGACTGGACCGCAGGAGCGGAAGCCGACGGGTCCGATTCCACGTTCGGTGTCTGGGCCATGTTGGTCGGCACGATTGTCGTGTCGCTGATCGCCGTCGTGGTCGCCCTGCCCCTTGCGGTCGGTGCAGCACTCTTCATCGAGTTTTATTTGCCGGAACGCCTGCGTGGGGCCGTGCGGATGCTGGTCGACATTTCCGCCGCAGTGCCGTCGGTTGTTTACGGCCTGTGGGCTGTCTCAATCTTCTCCGGCGCAGCATCGTCGTGGGGGGAATTGCTGCACAAGTTCGCAGGCTGGTTTCCGCTGTTCGGAGTCGAGAACGAGCAGTACGACCGCAGTCCGTTCGTGGCGGGTTTGGTCCTTGCCATCATGATCACGCCGATCATCACGTCGGTGTCGCGCGAGGTCTTCTCCCGCACGCCTCCCGACTTGGTCAACGCCTCGTATGCCCTCGGTGGCAGTCGTTGGGGTGCCATCCGCAACGTCGTGCTGCCATACGGTTCGAGCGGTGTTGTTGGTGGCACCATGTTGGGCCTCGGTCGGGCACTCGGTGAAACGGTCGCCGTGTACTTGGTCCTCAACCTCGTGTTCAAGCCGAATTTCCGGATTCTCGAATCTCAGGGCGGCAACGTTGCTTCGTTGATTGCCACCAAGTTCGGCGAGGCGAGCCAATACGAGATCAAGGCTCTGCTTGCCGCTGGCTTCGTACTTTTCATTTTGACGATGACTGTCAACATGGCCGCCACCTACATCGTCCAGAAGAAATCACCACTGGAATCATGAGCGACATCGCACTTGCCCCGACACCCGCACCGATTCGGCCGTGGAAGGTCACGCCACGCATGGTGATGCCGCAACTGTGCCTTGCATTCGGAGGAGCAGTTGCGGCGATGGCGGTGGTCTTGGCCACCGGCCTTGCCGGATTCGATGGTTGGCTCGTGGTGTTCGTTCCGATTTCGATCATCGGCACGCTGCTGCTCTCGCGCAGCAAGGGCGCAGTTGCATCGGTCGACGCCATCGTGGGCAACGGAATCGTCACGGTCGCCGGCGTGGCGTTCTATCCGGTGGTGTCGTTGCTGTGGACCGTGATCACCCAGGGGTTCGATGCCCTGTTCAACTGGAATTTTGTTTCTTCGGACATGCGCATTTCGGGTCCCGACGACGAATTGAACATGGGAGGCGCGCTGCACGCTCTCGTCGGAACGTTGATGATGGTGTCGATTGCCGCCGTCATCACGTTGCCGCTCGGCGTGCTGACGGCCGTGTACGTCACCGAAGTGCGGGGCAGATTGCGTACCTTGGTGCGCTTCATCATCCAGTCGATGAGCGGTGTGCCGTCGATCGTCGCGGGACTGTTCATTTACTCGACCGTCGTGATGGGAATGAACAAGTTCAGCGGCCTGGCAGGCGGCCTTTCGCTTGCGATCCTGATGCTGCCGACGGTCGCACGAACCGCCGAGGAAGTGTTGAAGTTGGTGCCTGACGACCTGCGGTCGGCGAGTTACGCATTGGGGGCACCGCAGTGGCGCACCACGTTGTTCGTCGTGCTGCCGACGGTTCGCAGTGGCATCGTGACGTCGGGAATTCTCGGTGTGGCACGCATTGCGGGCGAGACCGCTCCGCTGCTGTTGACGGCGAGTTACTTCACCGCCACCACCTTTTCTCCGACCGAAGGCCCGGTGGCGTCGTTGCCGATGTTCACATTTGGTCTTTTGCAGAGTGGCACTGAGTACTCGTTTGCGCGCGCGTGGGCGTGCTCATTGCTGCTTCTGTTGGCGGTGTTTGTATTGTTCACGATTGCGCGCGCATTGAGCGGGAGAGACAACCGATGACGGATGTGAAAGGGCACGAGGTCACGAAAATGGTCGAAACTCAAGAGGCGGTTGCCGTCTCGTCGCCACAAAAGGCCGGACTCGAGGCTCGGGGAATTCATGCGTGGTTCGACAAGCACCATGCGCTCGAAGACATCAACCTGTTCTTCCCGGAAAACACCGTGACGGGTCTCATTGGTCCGTCGGGGTGTGGCAAGTCGACGTTCCTGCGCATTCTCAACCGCATGCACGAATTCATTCCGAAGGCCGCAATGGCCGGTGAAGTCCTGCTTCACGACGGTGACATCTACGACCCGTCCGTCAACCCCGCTGAAATCCGCTTGAAGATCGGCATGGTATTCCAGAAGCCCAATCCGTTCCCGGCCATGACCATTGCAGAGAATGTTGTCGCCGGAGTGAAGTTGGCGAAGCTCAAAGTCGCAAGCCGCGATGACCTGATTGAAGAGTGCCTCACGCGCGCGGGTTTGTGGAAGGAAGTGAAGGATCGTCTCGGTGCCAAGGGCGGTTCGCTTTCGGGTGGCCAGCAGCAGCGTTTGTGCATCGCTCGTGCGCTGGCGGTCAACCCCGAGGTTCTCTTGATGGACGAGCCGTGTTCCGCGCTCGACCCGGGCAGCACGTTGCGCATCGAGGAAACCATTGGTGAGTTGTCGAAGACGATGACCATCATCATCGTCACGCACAACATGCAGCAGGCAGCTCGTGTGTCCGACTACTGCGCTTTCTTCCTGGCCGACGGTGGTCCTGGTCACCTCGTTGAATCGGGACTGACATCACAGATGTTCACCACACCGACCGACAAGCGCACCGAGGACTACGTCCAGGGTCGCTTCGGCTGAGTTCGTTCAGCGGAAGTTCACTTTCGCGCACCGTTTCATTCACCGTCGCACCTCTTTCGGTTGGTCTTCGTTTTCTAGGTTGATGCGCGTCAGAGAACTGACGATTCCAACCACTACGGAGGACTACAAATGGCAATTCGCCGCAGGTCGTTAGGCAAAACGGCAGTCGTCGGAACAATCGCGGGTCTCGTTGCGAGCCTCGGTTTGTCCGGTGTCGCGAAGGCAGAGTCGGTGTCGGGTTCGGGAGCAACGTTCCCGAAGACCTTCCTCGATGCATGCATCCCCCTCTTCAACCAGAAGTCCGGCCACACCCTTTCGTACAACGCCAAGGGTTCCGGCGGTGGCAAGACCGACTTCAAGAACGGTCTCACCGACTTCGCGGGTACCGACTCGTTGGTCGCCTCGAAGGACAACCCTTCATTCGGCTGGACCTACGTGCCGTACGTGCTGGGCGGCATCGGTGTGGTGTTCCGCCTCGACGAACTGAAGGGTGCCGACCTGTCGCTCAGCTCGGCCACCGTCGGTGGAATCTTCTCGGGCAAGATCACGAACTGGAACGACGCGGCAATCGCCAAGGACGTGAAGGCCAACCCTGTCTTCGCGAACTCGGTGAAGAAGAGCTACTACAAGGGCGCGGTCGTCACGATGAAGGCCGACTCGACGAAGTCTGCAACGGTCGCGGTGAATATGACCGCCGCAGCCGCCAAGGCCACGAAGGGCAAGAAGATCGAAATCGTTCAGATGCTGAAGGGCAAGAAGACTGTTCTCAAGTCCGTTGCCACGAAGGTCGGCGCAATCAGCGCCGCGGTGAAGACGGTCGCGAACGCCGAATACGTGGTGAATGCAAACGGCAAGAAACTTGCCGCATTCAAGGCCGCCAAGGTGAAGTTGCCCGACAAGAAGATCACGGTGGTGTACCGCAGTGACGGTTCAGGTACGACGAACAACTTCGTCAACTACCTGCGCAACGTTGATACCGCCAACGCATGGACCACACAGGATGCATTCACGTCGGCGTTCCCGGGTGGCGCGAGCGCGGTGCCGGGTAGCTTCCAGGGCCAAAGCGGTTCGACGGCATTGTCCAACTACGTTGCCGACAACAACGGCACAATTGGTTACACCGAAGTCTCGTTCGTCATCGAGCGCGAGGCAAAGGGTATGAAGGCCGCGTACGTGAAGAACGCCGCGGGCAAGTACGTCTACCCGTCGTCGGCCAACGTGTCGGCGTTCCTCAGCGACTACACGCCCGGTGCGAAGGGAACAATTTCGTTCAAATACGACAACAAAGATCCCAACGCTTATCCGATCGCTGCGGTGACCTACCTGCTCGGTAAGACGGCTCCGAGTGCGAAGAACGCAATCGTCTCCGACTTTGCGACCTTCCTTCTCGACGAGTGCGGTCCCCAGCTGGCTGAATCGCTGTATTACGCGCCGGTGAAGGGCTCGCTGTTGAAGGCGGCCGAGTCGCTGGCCAAAACGATCAACGCCGGCTGATCAGAAATTCACGACGACACGGTCGTCGTTGTTGAAGTACCCGACACGGTCGAGGTGGATCCGTCCACCTCGACCGTTGTCGTTGTTGGGTAGGGCTCGACCGACGTCGTCGACTCGGGGAGGGTCGTGGTCTCTTCCACTGTCGTAGTGGTCGTTCGCTTCGGTTTCGTGGTGGTGGTTTCGGGCAACGTTGTTGTGGTTGTCGAGGTCGTGGTGACGATGACCCAACTGACGGCTGGCCACGGAATGGTTTCGGGCGTCTGTTGCAGTTTCTCTTCGGGTCGTTGACTCAGCCAAAGAGTGAGCGACGCCCCGAAGACGATTGCCGACCCGATGGTGGCCCGGCCGATTCGCCTGACGCGCGTCTCGCGGATCACGGAGCGCCCTCCATTGCGATGCGGCGGCGAATTTCGCGTGCCACTTTCCACTGCTGGGCGGCGAGGGTTCGGCCCGAGAAACGCAGGTCGAAGGTTTCGGCACCGATGTCATCGACACCGAGCACGCTCGGCGCTTCGAGAATGAGTGGCGCCCACTCCGGATCGGCCGCGATGTCGGCACCGATGCGGTTCAGCATGTCGATCGTGGCATCGAGATCGGCCTCGCGCGATACCGGAACCGTGATGAGAACTCGCGACCAGTCTCGTGAGAGGTTCATCGTTTGTCGCAGCTGACCGTTGGCGATGGTGAAGAGGTCGCCGTCAAAGGTGCGCACCTTGGTGACGCGAAGAGTGACTTCCTCGACCCGACCCTCGACCCAACCAACGGGCACCAACGGGCCGACGTTGACGACGTCGCCGACACCGAATTGCCGTTCGGAAATGATGAAGATGCCGGCGAGCACGTCGCCGACGATTTGTTGTGCGCCGAAGCCAAGCCCGGCACCCACGACCGAGACCATGGGCACGACGGCGCTGGCGGGAAGGTTGAGAAGAAGGAGCACCCACACGAAGGCAACGGTGGCGATGGTGAAGTTGAGCCCCCACCGCGCCGCGCCGACGAGAGCACCCTGGTACGCCCCGATGGGATTGTGGCCGAGGGGGTCGACCTTGGCTCGCAGTCGTTCGATGCGCCGGGCCTGATAGCGGGCAACGAGACCGATGATGCGGGTGAGGAAAAAAGCGCCCGACGAGATCGTGACAATGAGGAGGCCTTCGTCTTTGATCCAGTTCCACGCACCCTGGGTGCGCTCGGCGGCAATGAGCAAAAGCATCTGTGGGTCAGCATAACGACATGACAGGATGAGCCCGTGCGCATCGTTCTCGGCACCTGCCACCACGACTGTCCTGATTCCTGTGGTTGGGAAGTCACCGTCAATGACGGCGTTGCAACAAAGATGCGCGGGAATTCCGTGCATCCGTATTCGCGGGGTGAACTGTGTCCGAAAGTGAATCACTTTCTCGAGCGCGTCTACGCCCCGGATCGCGTGACGACACCACTCATTCGCGTGGGTGGGAAAGGCACAGGTCAATTTCGTCGTGCATCGTGGGATGAGGCGTTGCAACTCATCGTTGGGTCGGTGCGTGAGCGCATTGCGCTGCACGGTGGCGAGACGGTTCTGCCATGGTCGTCGGCCGGAAACCAGGGTCTCTTGCAGATGTCGTCGTTGGACCGCCGCTTCTTCGCCGCACTCGGCGCATCGACAACCCACGGCGCACTCTGTGGCAGCGTCGCAAAATCGGGTCATGCCGCCACGACCGGTACCGGCCTGAGTTCCGACCCGACCACGGTCGAGCATTCGCGGTACGTGATTCTCTGGGGCACCAATACACGTCTGACGAACAGGCACCTGTGGCCGTTCATCGAACGTGCGCGAACGAACGGCGCAAAGCTCGTGGTGATCGATCCCATTCGCACGATCACGGCCGACGCATCTGATTGGTTCATTCAGCCGCGTCCGGGAACCGACACTGCACTCGTGCTGGCGATACTCAACGTGATCGTCTCCGAAGGCCTCGTCGATCGAGATTTCGTCGCGAGCCATGTGTCGGGATTCGATGATCTCGTTCGCGTCGCAGGTGAGTGGATGCCCGAACGTGCTGCGGCCGAGTGTGGCATCGCGGCCGACGACATCGTCACGTTGGCGCACGAATACGCAACGACGACTCCAGCGTTCATTCGCACTCTGATCGGCGCCGAGCACCGTGCGAACGGCGGCATGATCTTCCGCGCGCTCGCGTGTCTGCCGACGATCACCGGTCAGTGGCGGCATCTTGGGGGTGGCCTGTCGCGCAGTGTCGGCTCGTGGTTCGGCGACTACGTCGACGACTCGGTGTTCGATCCGGTCGAAACACCACGAGTGCGATCCTTGCCCTTCACCCAGCTTGGTCGTGTGTTGACCGACCCGCAGACTCCGCCTGTCACGGCACTCTTCGTGTGGAACGGCAACCCCGTCATCACGTGCCCCAATGCCGCGTTGACTCGACGGGGTTTGATGCGTGGCGACTTGTTCACGGTGGTCAGCGAACAATTCCTCACCGATACCGCGAAGTACGCCGATGTCGTGTTGCCTGCAACGACACAGATCGAACATGTCGATGTGGTTCCCGCGTGGGGCCATCTCAACCTGGGATGGAACGGCAAGGCGATCGAGCCGGTGGGGGAGTCCGTACCCAACACCGAGTTGTTCCGCCGTCTTGCGGACGCTTTCGGAATGACTGATCCGCTGTTCTCAATGACCGACGACGAGTTGGTCGACATGGCGTTGCACGACATCGACGGCGCAATGTTGCGACGTGATGGTTTCGTGCGGTTGCCGAATGCGGATCGGCGTCTGTTCGCCGACGGTCAGTTCGGTCACGCCGACGGGCGTTGCGACGTGGCGGGAATCGTCTACGAGCCGGTCGTTTCCGACGAACGTCATCCGTTCGTTCTGTTGACTCCCAAGCAGCACTCGCGTTTTCTCAACTCCAGCTATTCGCATTTGCCGGCGCACGGCCCCCGCGAGGGCGGTCCGTACGTCGAACTGAACGCCGAGGACGCAACCGAACTGGGCTTGGAAGACGGCGACCGGGCGCGGATCGCCAACGATCGCGCCGAACTGCGCCTTCCGGTCAAGGTGTCGGGCCGCCTCGGTCGGGGCGTGGCCGCAGTGCCGTTTGGTTGGTGGGATGCCGCGCACGATGGCATCGTGGCTGCGAACGACCTCACGTCGGATGCCCCCACCGACATGGGTGGTGGCGTTGCGTACCACGACACGTACGTGAGCATCTCGCGCCTCTAGCGTCTTCTCATCGCCACAATTTCTGGAGGGGAACCATGGCTGATGTCGACGTTGATGTCATTGTGATCGGCTCGGGTATCGCGGGTCTGGCGGCTGCGCACAGTGCCTGGGAGTCGGGTCTCAAACGAGTTCTCGTTGCCGAATCCGAGGGTGTCGTCGGTGGTTCGTCGCGCTTGTCGGGCGGCATCGTGATGGGTGCTCCGACGCGCTATCAGGCGGCGGCGGGCATCGATGATTCGGCCGACATGTTGTTCCATGACTACATGTCGTTGAATCAATGGATGGTCGAGGCGGGCGTCATTCGCCACTATTGCGACGAAGCTGGTCCTGCCGTCGACTGGCTGGGTGACCTCGGTGTGCAGTTCCACGATGATCTCATCTACGGCGGTGGTGAAATCGTTCCGCGATGCCACTGTGCGGTGAACGGTGGCCAAGGAATCATCGATTCGTTGCATGCAAAGGCCCGCGAGCGCGAAATCGACATTGCCCTCGGCCAGCGCATCGATCGATTGATCGTCGAAGGTGGTCGTGTCGTCGGGGTCGCCGTAGGTGACGACGAAATTCGTGCCCATGCGGTGATCATTGCGTCGGGTGGGTTCGCGAAGAACATGGCGTTGATGAAGGAGTTCTTTCCGGGCGCGCACGGCACGGGGGATTGGATGTGGTACATCGGTGCCGATGGTTCACGTGGTGATGCAATCGAATTCACCAAGTCGGTCAACGCGCAATTGACGGGACACGGTCGGGGTCTGCGTCTGCTGCACCCGAATTTCGTGACCACGCTCGAGGCGTTCGTACCAGGGTGGATGGTGTTGGTGAACCGTGACGGGCGCAGGTTCGGTGCTGAGAACGCACCGTACGGCTTGATGGACGGGTTCATGACGGCGCAAGGCAACGTCGCGTTCGCAATTTTCGACGACGTCGTGTTGAACCCTGAAAAGGGACCGCAGGTTGAAACGTACAAGCAAGCGATTCCCGGCAAAGAAGGACGTACGAGTCCGAACTGGAATCCGATCATGGTTGAAGAGCAAGTTGGTCGGGGTCGCATCAAACGTTCCGAAACACTCGAAGGCCTTGCGCGTGAACTTGGTTTGCCCGTCGAGCGATTCGTCGCAACCATCAAGCGCTACAACAAGGGTTGCGAAGCCGGCGTCGACGATTACGACAAGGACAAAAAGTTTCTGCGACCGATTGCACATCCTCCGTATTACGGAGCAGAAGTGCGCCCGGCGACGGTGTGTTTCACTCAGACGGGTTTGCGCATCGATCGCGATGCGCGTGTGCTCAATGACTTCAGCGAGCCGATACCGGGTCTTTTCGCCGCGGGTGAAGTAACCGGGGGAGTGATCGGCGACCGTTACGTGGGAAGTGGCAACTCGCTGTCGAACGGCGCGACTTTCGGGCGGATTGCGGGCCGAATGGCGGCTGAATCCGCAATTGATTAGGCCCCGAAACCCATGGAGGGCAAGGATTTCCTGGTCTTTGACGAACAAGGGAAGGCTTCTTGATCGTCTCTTACCTGTTCTTAGGAAGATTCCTGACAACGACGACGAAGGTATGCCCCGTCACGGCAACAGCTGCGGCGAAAACGGGCAAAGCCCCCCAAACCAGGAGACACAAGTGAAGAACAAGCCAACACTCAAGAAGGGCATCGTGGCCGCCAGCGTGGTGGCCGGAGTTGCCGGAGGCCTCGTCGCCGGACTCGCACTCGGAGTTCCCGGATTCGCCGGAGCGTCGAGCAACGGTGTGCAGGGAACCGCAGCAGCGTTCGCGAAGAACGCCGTCGTGCAGGTTGCCGACGCGAACACCGATGCCAGCGTCGCGACGGAACTTCCCGGGACGATCACCGTTCAGGGTTCGACCGATGGCGGCGCAGATGCGGACCACACCCCCCGCGGCCCGCGCGCTGCCGTTGCTTCCGATGCGGTCGCGAAGGTTCTCGGTCTGACGGCCGACGAGCTGCGCACCGAGCTTCAGTCGGGCAAGACCCTGGCCGACGTGGCGAAGGCGAAGGGCGTCGACATTGCGAAGGTCAAGCAGGCAATCATCGATGACTTCACCGCCCGCGAGACGGCCGAGGTTGCTTCGGGCGAGCACACGCAGGCCGAGGTCGACCAGAAGATCGCCGACCTCACCGCCAAAATCGACGATGTCGTCAACGGCGCGTTGCCGATGGGTGGCAAGGGTCAGCGCGGTGAGCATGGCCCGCTTCGCGGCGCAATTGCGTCCGATGCGGTTGCCAAGGTTCTCGGCCTGACCGCCGACGAACTGCGCACCGAACTTCAGTCGGGCAAGTCGCTCGCCGACGTGGCAAAGGCGAAGAGTGTCGACATCGAAAAAGTGAAGGCCGCGATCCTCGAGGACTTCACTGCCAAGGAACAGGCAGAAGTGGCTTCGGGTGAGCACACCCAGGCCGAAGTCGATGCGAAGATTGCCGAATTCAAGACGCGTCTCGACGACATCGTGAACGGTGTGAAGCCGGCGGGTATGCCCGGCGAGATGGGTGGTCACGGCAAGGGTCACGGCCCGCGCGGTGGTGCAATCGCGTCCGACGCGGTTGCCAAGGCGCTTGGCCTGACCGCCGACGAACTGCGCACTGAGCTTCAGTCGGGCAAGTCACTCGCCGAGATCGCGACGGCGAAGGGCGTCGACATTGCCGCGGTGAAGGCTGCGATCACGGCCGATGTGAAGGCGCACCTCGATGAGGAAGTTGCATCAGGTGAGCACACGCAGGCCGAGGCCGACGAGAAGTTGGCCGAATTGACCGCACGTCTCGACGACATCGTGAATCGCGTGAAGCCTGCGGGGGCACCCAGCGAGATGGGTCGCGAGGGCATGGGCCCACGCGGTGGTCACGGCCCGCGTGGCGGTCACGGTCCGCGCGGTGGCCACGGTGAGATGGGTGGCATGAACGGCCAGTCCGGCCCGACTCTGCAGGGCGACGTTCAGGTTGAGCCCTCAAGCGCCAACGCCTGAGTCGACACCGCGAACCTGGTGACGGTTCGCTGACAAGAACCGACATACCGTTCCCCTCACATGTCCCGGCCCATCACCTCCAGCCCGGTCGTTGCGACCCAGCCGCTTCTTCCCCCCAAGGCGAGCAGGGTTCTCGACACCGATGTGGGCGCCGTCATCGGTGCACTCACGCTGGTGGTGGTGGGCCTGTGGGCTCGTCACGGCGGAGTCTCCTCACTCGGAGGCTCCGCTACCGACGTTTTCACCTCTCTTGCCTCGTTGACAGGCTTGTTCGCATCGGAGGCGGGAATTCTGGGTTTGGTGCTCGTCACGCGAACGCCGCTGCTCGAGCGTCGCTATGGCCTCGACCGTCTGTTCAATTGGCACCGATTGCTCGGCGAAGCAATGGCAATCTTCATCGTTGTGCACATCGTGACGAGCGTCGAGGCGTGGGCCGATCCGACGGGTGTGGTCACAGCGATCAAGGATCTGACCGGCCGCGAGCCGTACATGGCGTTGACGACGGTGGGTACTGCACTGATCCTCATCGTCACCGTTACATCGTTGAAGTTCTTTCGCGAACGCATCACCTACGAGACGTGGTGGTTCATTCACCTGTTGTCGTACGTCGGTCTGGCGTTCTCGTTTTCGCATCAGATAGTTCTTGGCACCGACTTCATGAACGACACGCTGGCGCGTTGGTTCTGGATTTTGCTTCACGCCCTTGTCATGCTGTGGATCGCGTGGGGGCGGTGGGGAACGCTCGTCAGTTCGCTCGCAAAGCCGTTGCGTGTCGAGTCGGTGCGACCGGAAGCAAACGGCGTCGTCAGCCTCACCCTTGCAGGAGCGAGCCTCCGGCGCCACGAGGCGGCTTCGGGGCAGTTCTATTACCTCCGCGAACTGTCGCCCGGTCGCTGGTGGTCGAACAACCCGTTCTCGTTGTCGGCCGAGCCGACGACGGCGGGTTTGCGCTTCACCATCAAGGATCGTGGAGATGCCAGCCGGGCCTTCACCCGCATCAAGGAGGGAGCGCGTGTGGCCATCGAGGGTCCCTACGGCGTGTGCACTCCGTCGCTTGTTGGTGACGACAAGGTGTTGCTCGTCGCCGGAGGTGTCGGTATCGGGCCGATCGTGTCGTTCCTCGAGCAGCTTTCACCGACGAGCGAGCCGGTGATTCTGTACCGAGCGCACGCGCAGTCCGAAGTCGCCCACGCCGATGAACTCGAGCGTTTGGCAGTTGCACACGGTGGTCGTCTGCACATTCTCGTTGGTGCGCGCACGACGTTGAAGGTGCCCGATCCATTCGCGGCCGATGTGTTGTTGAAGACCGTTCCCGACCTTGCCGATCGTGTGGTCGTTGTCGCCGGGCCCGAGTCGATGATCAAGGCGGTGCAGCGCGGCGCGCGACGTGCGGGCGTGCCGGCCGAAAATATTCACGCAGAAAGAGCATGGTGGTAGCCGTGTCGAATGATCAACGTCCGTCGCTGATTCGTCAGATTGCACCGGCCGCGGTTCTCACCGCCGCGGGCGTTGCATTCGTGTCGCTTCTCGACAACCCAACCGGCACGAACTCGGTGTCGCTTGACCTCGACACTGCCGCGGGGCAGTCAACCAACGTTCCGATGCCGCCGACGACCGTTGCGGCTCCCGATGCGACGATCGCACCGGTACCCGAGATGACAACCACGCTTGCCCCGTCGCCAACGACAGATGTAGTCACACCGCAAAGCGAATCGCCGAGCGTCGATGCAACAGGTGCGTGTGATGGCGACCTGGTGACGAGTCCAACCGCACTGTTCCGTTGGGGCGGCATACAGCTGCAAGTGCACTTCACGAAGACCAACGCGATCTGCGAGGTGGCGGTGTTGGAATACCCGTCCGACGACCGAAAGTCGATCTCGATTAATCAACGCGCATTGCCTACGTACAATGCCGAAGCTATTGCGGCAAACAGCGCTCGGATCTCGGCGGTGTCGGGCGCGACCGATACATGGGAGGCCTACACCGCGGCGCTCCAGGCAGTGATCGATTCGCGCTCATGAACGCACTTCTCGAACGACGCAAATTGACCGCGAAGGTGATGGGCACCTTTGCGAGTCTGCACGTCGACGATGCCGTGGATTCGACGTTGGTCAGGGGTGCGTGGGACGAAGCGTTGGGCCTGCTCGTCGATGTGGAGCAGCGGTTCTCAACGTTCAGGGCCGACAGTGAGATCTCGAGAATCAACCGTGGTGAGTTGCACCTGCTCGACGCATCGCCCGATGTCGTCGAGGTGATGGACGCGTGCACCTGGCTCGAACACGAGTCCGCCGGTGCATTTCGGGCTCGCCGGCCCGACGGAACCCTCGACCCCGCGGGTTTCGTGAAGGGATGGGCGGCCGAGCGTGCGGGTCGTGTTCTCGCCGCGCACGGCTTGTCGTCGTGGTATCTCAATGTCGGTGGCGACATCCAGACCTCGGGCCGCCAGGCGTCGGGGGAGCAGTGGCGCATCGGCGTGGTCGACCCTGCCGATCGAACGGTGGTTGCGGCGTGGTTCGACATTCCGGAGAACTTTGCCGTCGCAACTTCGGGAACGGGGGCACGTGGTGCCCACTTGTGGGACGGCCGTAGCGGAGCGTTTCTTGATCGGGTTGCTTCGATCACCGTGATTGGTCCGCACCTCATGTGGGCCGATGCGCTTGCCACCGCAGCATTCGCGATGGGCGACGACGGCCTCGACTGGCTCTCCCGCTACCCCAACTACACCGCCCTCCCCCTCCACTGAGGGTTTTCGGCGCGCTGCGGTGCAGTATTCGGCAAGATCTGCGCCGAAAATCGGCCAGCGACGACATCTCGGCGCGTAAAAGCGCAAAAGCTGCACCGCAGCGCGCCGAGAAGCCTTAGTCGGGGTTTTGGTCGCGGAGGAATTTCTCGAATTCGGCGGCGAGGTCGTCACCACTCGGCATCGAGGCCTCGGAGCGGCGGTCGAACTGTTGCTCGAGCATGCGCACGTAGGCGAGTGCTTGTGCATCGTCTTCAACTGCCTCTTCGTGCAACACCGCCCAACGTCGCACCTCGCCGTCGATGTTGGCGTGACCGGTGGGAACACCGAGCACGTGTTCGAGGTGCCGCAGAAGAGCAGCAGTCGAGCGGGGATGTTGTGCGTTGGTGAGATAGTGCGGCACGCCGACGCGCAGCGACACCGCCGGCAGGCCGGTGCGATCGAAACGTTCCTGCATTACGCCGATGACGCCGGTCGGCCCCTGGTACTGGGGTTGCTGCAAACCGAGACGACGGGCAAGGTCGGGATTGGTGGTGCTGCCGACGACGGGTGGCAGCCGCGTGTGCGGTACCTGGTCGGCGAGCGCGCCGAGCGTGACGACCGCTGAACATTTCAGCCCCTGTGCAACTTCGACGATCGCATCGATGAAAGTCGACCAGTGAATGTGGGGCTCGACGCCGGCGAGAAGAACAAGGTCGCGGTTGCCCTCGGGGAAACGGGCGACGTAGATGTCGTTTTCGGGCCAGCGAATTTGGCGTTCGTCGTCTTCGTCGAGAAACACCTCGGGGCGCTCTTGCGTGAAGTCGAAAAACGGATCGGGGTCAATACTGCCGACGATGGTGACCACGCGGTCGCGCACACACCATTCGATGGCCTGAGTTGCTGCTGCAGAGACGTCGAACCAACCGCGCAATGCAATCAGAAAGACCGGGTCACGCAACGGTGCAACGTCGTCCCAACTGGTGGTGAGAACGTCGCTCGACTTCACACCCCGAATTCAACCAGCGTTTTCATGCCCCCAAGCGTTCGACCACGAAATCAATGCAGCCAGTGAGTTGGCGGACATCGTCGGGGTCGATTGCGGGGAACATTCCCACCCGCAACTGGTTGCGGCCCAGTTTGCGGTACGAGTCGGTGTCAACGACGCCGTTCGCCCGCAACGCGGCGTTGATGTCGCCCGCATCGACACCCTCGAGGTCGATCGTGCCGACGACCGCCGAGCGGTGCGCCGGGTTGGCGACGAAGGGCGAGGCCCAGGGCAACGAGTCGGCCCACGTGTAGAGATGGTTGGACGACTCTTTCGAGCGTGCGGCGCACCACGACAGGCCGCCGTTGTCGAGCATCCAGCGCACCTGTTCGTCGAGAAGGATGAGAGTTCCGAGAGCGGGCGTGTTGTAGGTCTGGTTGGCGACGCTGTTGTCGAGCGCGATCTTCAGGTCGAGCGACGCGGGGCACCAACGCTTCGATGCGGCGATTTTCTTCACGCGTTCGACGGCGGCCGGTGAACATGCCGCGATCCACAGCCCACCGTCTGAGGCGAAACACTTCTGTGGTGCGAAGTAGTAGACGTCGACATCCGCGGGATTCCACAACAAACCGCCTGCGGCCGACGTTGCGTCGACGACGACCAATGCGTCGCCGGCAAACGAGGGTCGGGTCAACTGCATCGCGACGCCCGTCGAAGTTTCGTTGTGCGTGAATGCATACACGTCGACGTCGGCCTGAGATGGCGCGGGGTGCGTACCCGGGTCGCTTGACACCACGATGGGGTCGCCCAGGTGCGGCGCAGCGGCCGCTGCCTCGGCGAACTTCGAAGAGAACTCGCCGAACACCAAGTGCTCGCTTCGCGACTCGATGAGACCGAATGTTGCTACGTCCCAGAACACCGTTGACCCGCCGTTGCCGAGGACGATCTCCCAGCCCTCGGGAAGGTTGAACAGTTGCGAGAGGCCCGCACGAACGGAGCCGACGAGGTTCTTGACCGGAGCCTGTCGGTGCGAGGTGCCCATCAGGGCTGCGCCACGACCCGACAGAGCGGCCAGTTGTTCCGGGCGTACCTTCGACGGGCCGCAGCCGAAGCGGCCGTCGCGTGGAAGAAGTTCGGCCGGAATTCGGATTTCTTGGGGGGATTTCGCGGTCACCGTGCCATCATTCCACCCATGACCTCCCCAACAAAAGCGCGGGTCTCGGCCCGCCTCGCCGCCATTGCAGAGTCCGCGACCCTGGCCGTCGACGCCAAGGCAAAGGCACTGAAGGCAAAGGGTGAGAATGTCATCGGATTCGGCGCGGGTGAGCCCGACTTCCCAACGCCCGCCCACATCGTCGACGCGGCCGCGAAGGCGTGCCACGACGTGAAGAACCACCGCTACACGCCTGCAGCCGGATTGCCCGAGTTGCGTGAAGCCATCGCGGTGAAGACCAAGCGCGACAGTGGTTTCGAGTGCAAGGCCAGCCAAGTACTCGTCACCAACGGCGGAAAACACGCCGTGTTCGTGGCCTTTGCCGCACTCTGCGACCCGGGTGACGAGGTCATCTGTCCCGCCCCTTACTGGACCACGTACCCGGAAGCCATCACGCTCGCCGGTGGCGTGCCGGTTGTCATCGACACCACCGAAGAAATGGGTTTCCGCGTGACGGTCGAGCAACTCGAGCGGGCGAAGACGCCGCGCACCAAGGTGCTTCTCTTCGTGTCGCCCGACAACCCCAGTGGTGCGGTGTACCCGCCCGAGGAAATCGCGGCGATCGGAAAGTGGGCCGCCGACAACGGCATCTGGGTGATCACCGACGAAATCTACGAACACCTCACGTACGGCACGCACACCTTTGCGTCGATGCCGACGCTGGTGCCGGAGATGGCGAACCAGTGCGTCATCGTCAACGGAGTCGCCAAGACCTACGCAATGACCGGCTGGCGCGTCGGCTGGATGATCGGCCCCGACGATGTCATGAAGGCTGCGATCAACTTTCAGTCGCACTCCACATCGAACGTGTCGAACGTTGCGCAAATCGCCGCACTCGCGGCGGTCAGTGGAGACCTCGAGGCAGTCAAGATGATGCGCACCGCATTCGAGCGTCGTGGCAAGACGATGCACAAGATGCTCTCCGGCATCGCCGGTGTCACGTGCCTCGAACCGCAGGGGGCGTTCTACTGCTTCCCGCACGTACAGGGTCTTCTCGGCCGTTCGCTCAGTGGACACGTTGCGCAGACCAGCATGGAACTCGCCGACCTGGTTCTCGAACACGCCAAGGTGGCTTTCGTGCCCGGCGAGGCGTTCGGTGCGCCCGGCTATGCGCGATTCTCTTTCGCGCTGGGCGACGACGACATTGTCGAGGGCATCTCGCGATTTGCGACTCTCTGCAACGGCTGAATCTCTGCTAGGTTGCTCACACCACGGCAATAGCCGTGGGACGTGAATAACAGCGAAGTCCGGTGAAAATCCGGCACTGTCCCGCAACGGTGGAGAATCTCTTCGAAGATTCCGAGTCCGGTCGCCTGCTTCACGTGCGTTTACCAGTCCTCGAAGGAAGGGCGGTCCGCGGAACGGGAAGTCCCGTCTTCGACCCACTCTTCTTTCTCCAGAAATCTTCGGAGGAAGAACATGTCATCAAAAGTCCTGAACCGTCGCCGCTTCGTCGGCCTGCTTGCCGGAACGCTTCTGTTCGCAGCATGCGGGGCCGACCCCGACAACACCAAGCCGGCGACAACCGAGCCTGCGGTTGCCGAAACAACTGCTCCTGCCGACGCAACCACAGATGAACCGGCAGACGCGAAGAAGATGGCGGGCGAGCGCATCGTGTCGCTGTCGGCAACCGCGACGGAAATGCTGTATGCGCTTGGTGCACAAGACCAAATCGTCGCCGTCGACAATTACAGCAACTACCCCCAGGAAGCGGCCGACTTTGCGACGAAGATCGATGCATTCGAACCCAGCGTCGAGGCAATCGCGGAACTTGATCCGACCGTCGTTCTTCTGACCTACGACCCGGGCGACCTGCAGGCGCAACTCGAGAAGTTGGGCATCAAGGTGTGGATCGGCGCGGCCGCGGCAACCCTTGACGACACCTACCAGCAGATCACCGAACTGGGCGACCTGACGGCACAAGCAGAGGCCGCCGCCGCACTCGTCGATGAGATGGAGAGCGAAATCGAGGCGACGATCACCGGTATGGAACTTCCCGATGCACCGGTGTCGTACTACTACGAGCTCGACAACACCTTCTACTCGGTCACATCCAACACTTTCGTTGGTCAGTTGATGTCGCGCTTCATGCTGCAGAACGTCGCAGACACGGCAGAAGCAGGAAACGATTACCCGCAGTTGTCGGCGGAGTCGATCATCTCCTCGAACCCGCAGATGATTTTCCTGGCCGACACCAAGTGCTGCGAGCAAACCGCTGCAACCGTTGCGGCGCGTGCTGGGTGGGACATCATCGATGCAGTCGCGAACGACAACGTCGTGGAACTCGACGACGACATCGCCTCGCGTTGGGGGCCACGTGTGGTCGACCTCGTGAAGGTTGTCGCCGACGCAGTCAAGAAGTTCGTCGCCTCGGCAAAGGGTCAGTAGCACTTCGTGCACACCGAGCAGGCGCCCACACCCGCAAAGGGCCTGGTCCCAACGCGTTGGTGGCTGCCCGTCGCCGTCGCGACGGCGTGCATGGCGCTTCTTCTCGGTGTGATGGTGGGGCCGGCGGGGCCGACGTGGTGGCGCGTCCCGCTGGCACTCATCGATCGTCTGCCCCTCATCTCCATTGACAGCGGCGTGACCCCACGCGAATGGATCATCATCTGGGAAATCCGCATGCCCCGTGTCGTGCTCGCCGCCTTGGTGGGTTCGACACTTGCCTTGTCGGGTGCGAGTTACCAAGGCGTGTTTCGAAACCCACTGGTCGACCCGTACCTGCTGGGGGTTGCCGCCGGAGCGGGCCTCGGGGCGACGGTTGTGTTCACGCTGAACCGCGCCGGCACGAGTTCGTGGATCATCGATCCGTTGCCGCTCAGTGCGTTTCTCGGTGGTCTGGTGGCGGTCGTGCTGACCTATTTCGTCGGCACCGCTTTCGGTGGACGGCGCAGCTCGGCAACGTTGGTGTTGGCGGGCGTGGCGGTGACGGCTCTCGCCACTGCCGTGCAGACGTTCGTGTTGCAACGCAACACCGACGTCATCCGTCAGGTGTACTCGTGGATTCTCGGTCGTTTGAGTACGGCATCATGGGACGACGTGCGACTCGTCATTCCGTACGTGATTCTGAGCACGGTGACGCTGCTCATCCATCGTCGCCTCCTCGACGTGATGCGAGTCGGTGAAGACGAGGCAACGGCGCTCGGAACTTCGGTCGACCGGGTGCGCATCGTCGTTGTCATTGCAGCGACACTTGGTACGTCGGCCGTCGTGGCGGTGAGCGGCCTCATCGGCTTCGTCGGGATCATCGTGCCCCACGCCGTGCGACTGATCGCCGGCGCGAGTTACCGGACGATCATCCCGCTCAGCATCTTCGCCGGTGCAACGTTCCTCGTTCTCGCCGATATCCCCGGTCGCATCCTTCAGAATCCATCCGAAACACCGATCGGTGTCGTGACAGCTTTCTTCGGTGCCCCCTTCTTCTTGCTGCTACTGCGCACTCGGCAGGCAAACCGATGACGTCGCTCGCTTTCGATCGGGTCTCGGTGCGCTACGGCGACAGAGCGGCCCTCGCCGACTTCTCCGACACGGTGAAACCGGGGGAGTGGCTGTGCCTCATCGGGCCGAACGGTGCGGGCAAGAGTTCACTTCTGCGCTCGGTCGCGGGTGTCGCGAAGCATTCGGGTGAAGTTCGTGTCGATGGCACGTCGTTGCGGTTCCGCTCGGCGAAACGTCGCGCGCAATTGATTGCCTATGTTCCCCAGTCGCCGGTGTTGCCCGACGACATGAGCGTTCGCGAGTACGTGGTGTTGGGTCGGAATCCGTTCGTTGCGCACTTCGGCCAGGAGACAAAGCACGACTGGGAGATCGTCGACGACGTTCTCGAGCGTCTCGATCTTTCCGAGTTCGCCGCGCGGCAGCTCGGCACATTGTCGGGAGGCGAACGTCAACGCGTCGTGATTGCACGCGCCATCGCACAAGAGGCGCCGATACTTCTCCTCGACGAACCAACGAGCGCTCTCGACATCGGCCACCAGCAACAGGCCTTGGAACTGGTGGACAAATTGCGTCGCGAACACGGTCTCACGGTCGTCTCGGCGATGCACGACCTTACGCTTGCGGGTCTCTACTCGGATCGGCTGTGCCTCTTGCACCAGGGATACCGTGTCGCGACCGGCACAGCCGCCGACGTGTTGCGTCCCGAGACGCTCGCCGAGTTCTACGGAGTGTCGGCACGTGTGCACCACGAACCCGACGGCACCGTCGTCGTTGTTCCGTTCCGCGCCGGCGAACGACACTGACCAAACCACCGTCGTTAGAATCGCCCAATGCGGCGAATCGCGTCGGTGCTCGCCATCTCTTGCGCTCTTCTCGCATCGCTCGCCCCGCCCGTGTTCGCCGGAAGGAACGTCGATCAACGCCTCGAAGCGGTTCTTGCCGCGACGTCGGGCCGAAGTGCCGTCGTTGCGCTGTACCGCGGGCGCATCATCGGCTCTGCCGGCCGCGATGCCGACCTTTACACGCCGCTCCATTTGGCCTCGGTTTCAAAAACCGTCACTGCAGCAGCCGTGATGCGGCTTGCCGAGCGCGGTGACATCGATCTCTCCGCACCGATCGGCAAGTACCTCGCGAAGTTCTTCGCCAGAGGCAACGATGACATCGCATCGCAGCCCGTGTCGGCCTTCCTCAACCATGCGACGGGTCTGCGTTCGAACAACCTTCGGGCGGTCACCAACGGGCTCACGACATGGCAGAAATACGCGGCGCAAGCCGGCGCGGGTCGTGTCGACACAACGCCGGGTCGATACCTCTATTCCAACGACAACTACGTCCTTCTCACCAAGCTGGTCGTCGCGGTGACCGGCAAGCCGTTCAGCGTCGCGGTCAGGGAGTTGGTGTGGCAACCACTGGGCGTCGATGGCGGGCGACTCGACGTGATGACACGGGCAACCCAAGTGCTGGGTGGGTCGGGGGCATGGGTTGCTTCGGCGCGGGACGTTGCGGTTCTCTTCGATGCGTTGAACCCCGCCAGCCCCGGGACGAAAGTTCTCTCGCCACGTTGGTTGGCACGTCTCCACTCGGTCGCGTACGCGGCCGAGTACCGCAATGGTTTGCGCTACCGCGCCAATGCATGGGGTCATACCGGGTCCTTGTACGCGGTGCGGTCGGCTGCAGTGGTGACAAAAAGTGGCACGGTCTACGTGGTGTTGTCGGAAGGGGCACGACCGGGCAAGTCCGAGCGTCTCTTCGATGCACTCGCGCGATTGGGCTGACGCACGGTTAGGTTGCTTTCACCATGTCCACGAGCAACGATCCGCTGTATCTCGACAACTGTGTCGAGGGGTGTGCACGAAGCCACCAGCGCCTTCTCGCGTTGGTCGACGAAGCGATGGAACTCGACGATCCCGAAGCGTGGTTCTCGGCACCGTCGGTACTGGCCGACTGGTCGCGACGTCACGTGATCGCACACTTGACCCGCAACGCGGAAAGCCACGTGCACCTCTTCGCCGAGGCCGAAGCCGGTCGCGAAGGTGATCAGTACCCGGGCGGCGCCGCGGCACGCGCGGCAGGGATCGAGTCGTATCTTGCACTCGATGCTGCGACTCTGGTCACCCGGAACCGCGCCGCAATCTATGCACTCGAAGCGGTGTGGGCTCGCTCGTCCGCCACGGCCTGGGAAGGTGCGGGTCGCAACACGCTTGGTGTTCGCATGAAGACCCGTGACCTGCCGATGTTGCGATGGCGCGAGGTCGAGGTGCATACAGCCGATCTTGGTGCGGGTGTCACTTTCCGCGATTGGAATCCTCTTTATGTTCGTTACGACTTGCCACGCATGACGATGATGCAGACCAGCCGTACGCCGATGGGAATGTCGAAACTGCCCGATGCGGCCCTGCGGCTTGCCGAATCCGAGCGGCTTGCGTGGTTGCTCGGCCGGCACGTGCCCGATGGCCTCGAGGCATTGCAGGGCCTCTGACGCACATGATCCGTTTTCGTCACGCCGCCACCTCGGTGATCGCGGCAGCCATCGTGTTCTTTGCCCCGGCTGGTGCTGTGTCGGCGCACGCGGTGCTCGACAACTCGGTTCCCGCATCGGGTGCGACGCTCGTCGACTCGCCCCCGCAGATCGTCCTCGACTTCGATGAACCCGTCGAAACGAACCTCGGGTTCATACGATTGTTCTCCAGCGACGCCACGCGAGTCGATCTGCCCGCACTCGCACGCGACGCATCCGATTCGTCGATCATCAGGGTCGACGTCCCACGGCTCGACGACGACACGTACGTCGTCACCTTTCGCGTGGTTTCGGTCGACGGCCATCCCGTCGACGGCGCGATCACGTTCCAGGTGGGTGAGGGCGCGCGAATCGACGTCACCGACGTCGTGGCCGACGCATTGGCTGCCGAAGGGTCGAACGGCGTCATTGATGGGTTGTCCCGCGCCGTGCGCCTCGCGGGCTATCTCGCGCTCGCCCTCATGCTCGCGTCGGGCTTCTTTCTGCTCGGTGGTGCCGCGAAGCAGTCGGCTGCATGGCTCGCGCGTGTCTTTTCTCTCGCCGGTGCGGGAACCGCGGTCACGGCGGTTGCGCTTCTCGGTCTGCAAGGCGCATCGCAGGCCGGCGGGGGAGTCGGTGCGGCCGTGCGCTGGTCGACTCTCTCCGACATCTCCGACACGCGTGTGGGTCACGCGCTCCTCGTCCGCGCCGCCCTGGGAATGGTGGCTCTCGTCGTGGCGATACCGGTTCTACGACGACTCGCGAACGGTGCGGCTGTGCGTTTCGGTGTCGTCGCAGCATTCGTCGTTGTGCCGTTGTCGTACGCCTTCGCCGGTCACCCCGGTGCGGCGAGTCCAACGGCGGTTGCAGTTGCCGTGTCGATGTTCCACGTCGCTGCGGTCGCATCCTGGTTCGGCGGATTGGTGTTGCTCGGCTGGTCGCGGTCGTTGCGCGAGCACGGCATCGTCGAATGGTTCTCGCAACGCGCAGCCGCGCTGGTTGGAGTCGCCGTCATCACCGGCGTGGTGCAGTCACTGATCGTCGTTGACGACATTCGCAAAGTCCTCGACATCACCTACGGCAAGGTGCTTGTCGCAAAACTGGTGTTCGTCGGTGCAATGTTGCTGTCAGCCGGCGTCGTGCGCAAGCGGTTCCTCGAATCGGGAACCGTGCGGTTGCGGTCGGTCCTCGTTGCCGAAGCCGTCCTGGGTCTGCTCGTCCTCACGGTGACCTCCGGCCTTGTCATGGAAACTCCCCGCGCCGCCGTGTCGTCGGCGCCGTTCGCCACGACCCTCGTGCAGGGCGAGACAATCGTCAATGTCACGGTGTCGCCGGCGCGTGTCGGAACGGTCGAGATGCATGTGATCATCACCAAACCGGGCGGGTCACTCGAACCGGTCGCCGATGCGAGGGTGCGCTTGTCGTCGATCGAGCGTGAAGTGCCGCCGATTGCGGTCGAGCCCGCCGAAGTCGGGCCGAATCATTTCGTGGCGAACGCTTCGATTCCCTATGCGGGAGAGTGGAAGATCGACGTTGTTCTCGTCGAAGTCGACGGACGTGAGTCTCTCTTCACCACGCCGATCGACGTGCGACCGTGAGGGTTCGCCCGTGACGGAAATCTACGCCAGACGCAACACGACGAGGTGATGCGACATTCCGGTCGCGTCGTCGGTGAACGCGTCACCAACGATCGTCATGCCGTTGCGTTCGTAGAACACAAGCGCCGAGTCGCGCGCACGTGCCCATACGTTGATCGCCCCAAGGGCACGTGCACGTTCGATTCCCGCTGCCAGTAGCAGGGCGCCGACACCCCGGCTCTGCAGGGTCTTTTCGACGGCCATCCCACGCAACTGAAAGCCCGGTGTCTCGGGGTCGGGTGGAAACGGCCGCGGGAGCCACGACGAGGTGGCGACGATGCCTCCGTCGACTCGGCGTGCAACGAGGTGGACCGTCGTTTCGTGGTCGTCCTCTGCATACCGGGGATCGCGAGAAGGTGTGCCGTCTCGCAGCACGGACATGCGTAGCGCCAGAATCTCCTCGGTCGTTGCGGTGCCGACGGTGTACGCGTCGTCGTTCATTGCGCGTCCGACGATAGTTCGGCGAGTCGCACGACCCTGTCAGCGATGTGTTTTGCTTCAACCGGATCGTGAGTGACGAGGAGGGCCGTCGAACCTGCAGCGCGGATGACACGCCGCAGGTCGTCGGCGAGCGCATAACGCAGGTCGTGGTCGAGTCCCGACAGCGGTTCGTCGAGCAACAGCACGCGTGGGGTGGTGGCGAGTGAACGTGCGAGGGCAATACGCGCGGCTTCGCCGCCCGACAACGTCGCGACGTCGCGATCGGCGTATCCGGACATACCGACGAGGTTCAACAACTCTGTGATGCGCGCGCGACGTTGCGCGGCCGGCATTCGTGCGATGCGCAGCCCGTAGCCAACGTTGCCGGCAACGTCGAGGTGGGGGAACAATTGGTTGTTCTGGAACACCAGACCGACCCCACGATGGTGTGTCGCGATGCCCGACATGTCAGCGCCGTCGATGTGCACCGATCCGGTCGATGTGACAACGAGGCCTGCGACCACGCGCAACAACGTCGACTTTCCCGATCCGCTGGGTCCGAGAACGGCCACGATCTCTCCGCGCTCGACGTCTAGCGACACGTTGGCCAGCACGGGTGAACCGTCGAAACCGACGCTCACGTTGCGAATTTCGAGACCGGGAGTCGTCATCGTCGTTCTCCTGCAGCGGTGAAATCGACAAACGTGACGAGCACGAGACACAGTGCGGTCAAAACGACCGATGCAACGAACGCCTGTGCCTGTACAAGGTCGCCCGGTCGACCGAGCAACCGACCAACTGCCATGGTGAGAGTTTCGTTGCCACGTCGACTGAGGAGGCTCGAAGCGCCGAACTCTCCGAGGGAAATGAGTGCCGCAAGCGTGGTTGCTGCACCAAGGGGCCGGCGCAGAAGCGACAGATCGATCGAGGCCAGCACACGGATTGGGCTTGCGCCAAGGGTCGACGCGGCGCTGCGCAACTCCGGGGGAATTTGACGCATCGACGCAGTCATCGTTCGCGACACGAGTGGCAGCGCAACGACGGCATGCGCGACGGGGAGCAACCACCAGCGCCCACGCCAGTCGAACGGGTCACTGCGGAAGGCGAGGAGAAATCCCAGGCCAACGACCACGGCCGACACAACCACGGGAATCACCTCGCATGCGGTTGCCACACTTCGTGCTGCCCGCGACGCAGCGTGCACCTGAGTGAACGCGACGAGTGTGCCGACAATGATCGACAACGTCGCCGCGGCAACCGCCGTCGTGAGCGAGGCCCTCAACGACGAACCCGCGTCGAGTGCGCCGTGACCGCCGAACGCACCGCGCCAGGCGGCAAGAGAGAACCCATCGCCAACCCACAGCGAGCGGGATGCCAACCCGACGATTGGCAGCATGAACACCAGCGCGACAATCACGGCGCCGATGGTCACACCGAAACGTCGCGCGCGGCCGACGTTTCGCAACGCCAAGGGGTGTGTCGGCGCCGATGCGTGAGTGGCACCGCGCGCCGTCACTGCGAGGACGAGCCCGACGAGCACGACCTGGGCGACGGCCAGCGCCGAAGCCGCATTCATGTCACCGGCAAGCACGGCGAACCGGTATATCTCGGTCTCGGTGACCGGACTCGACGGGCCGGCAAGAACGCGCGCCGCGCCGTAGGTGGTGAAGCAATACATGAAGACGAGGCCGGCCGCACCGGCGACGCTCCCGCGCAGCATCGGCCACGTGACGGTGCAAAAACGAGCGACGGGTCCGGCGCCGAGTGTCGCAGCCGCATCGTCGAACGACCGTGGTTGTGATTCCCAGCGTGCACCGACGATACGAACGACAACGGCAACGTTCAAGAACACGTGGGCGACGACGAGTGCGAGCGCACCTGTGCGCAGGTCGGCCGGCAGCACTGCACGGAACGCAAGGCCGACGACGAGCGTCGGAAGGACGAACGGAACCAGTGTGAGTGCGCGCACGAAGCGCCGGCCGGCAAACTCGTAGCGGCTGAGAATCCATGCGACTGGTAGTCCGACGACCATCGTGAAAGCCGTACTGGCAATCGCCTGCCAGGTGGTGAACCACACCGTGCCACGCAAGCCGGCATCTGTGAAGGTCGCAATGGCGTCGAAACCGCGTCGCAACGTCGTGACTGCCGGCCATACCGTGAAGACCCCGACGAAGCCAGCGGGCACGACGACCAACAACCGTGCCGCCCGCCGGTAGGGCGCGTGAGTCACCGTCGTCACAACGCCGAGGCCCGCCAGGTCTCGAGCCACGTTGTGCGGTTCCGTTCGATCGCTGCCGGGTCCATCGTCAGAGGCGAATCGGGAGTTGCTGCAAAATCGGTGAAGACCTGCGGCAGTTCAACCGTGGTGTTCGCCGGGTTCACGAAAAGCGTCAGGGGCAGATCGGCCTGGAATGTTGGGCCCGACAGGTAGTCGACCAACTTGCCCGCTGCTTCCTCGTGTTTCGTGCCCCGGAGAACGCCGGCGAACTCGACCTGGCGGAAGCACGTCGACTCGATGACTCCCGTCGGTGGTTCGCTGACGGGTGGGTCGGCGTACACGACTTCGGCGGGCGGACTCGACGCGTAGCTGACGACCAGCGGACGGTTTCCCTTGCCCGACGAGCCCGAGAACTCGACCGTGTACGCCTCGGTCCAGCCATCGACGATCTTCACGTCGTTGTCGCGTAGCGATGACCAATAGTCCTGCCAGCTGTCTTCCCCGAACTGGGCGATGGAGGCGAGAAGGAACGCGAGACCGGGTGACGACGTGTTTGGATTCTGCACCACCAAGAGGCCCTTGTAGTCGGGCTTCGCGAGATCGGCGAGCGAAGTCGGGGGCGCAATGTCCTTGTCGTCGAACCACTCCTTGTCGTAGTTCACACACACGTCACCGGTGTCGACAGGTGTCAGCAGATCGCCGTCGACGTGAGCGAGTGACTGTGGGTCGATGTCGTCGATGTGTGCCGAGCGATGCGGCACGAACACGTCGGCCGCGAGTGCCCGGGACATCAACGTGTTGTCGACACCCCAGAGAACATCACCTTCGGGTTTGCCGGCTGTGAGCACCGCCTTGGCAACCAGCTCGCCCGCGTCACCACCGGTCACCACCTCGACTGCGATGCCCGTCTCTTTCGTGAACGCGTCGAAGATCCCCTCGCTTGGCGTGAACGAGTCGTAGGCGAGCAATGTGAGCGACTTCGGTGTGGTTGTGCCATCATCGCCGCCGCAGGCGGCAACCGTCATTCCAAGGACAGCCAAGGCGAAGGCAAATTTTTTCATGGGGTTTCTCCGTTGAGTGGTGAATAAGAAAGCGGTTGGATGACGATGAGGGTTCCGTCGTCGATGACGATGTCGGCGACGGACTCGACCATTTCGTTGCTGACACCCCGACTGACCCACGGGGCAAGGTCCTCGCCGGCCAGGTTCCATCGGAAACCCGTGGTGGTGATGCCGCGCGCAACACCGTTCATTGCGTGCAAGGCGGTGATCGACGAGCGCCACGGCACCATTCGTTGCGTCGGGCCGTGCAGAACCGTCACGTGCGCCGTGTCGATGACTGCATCGAGCGAAACCGCTGCAAGAAGCGGACTTGCGAGGGCGCTGAGAACTCCGTGCGCGTGGTCGAGACGGCCGCCACCGGGGCTGAGCAGCGTGGCGTGTGTCGCGTCAACCTCGAGCAGGTGGGCGAGTGCGAGTTCGGTGTCGGTGAGGTCTTTGTCGGCGGGCGACTCGAGCACGGTGATGCCCGACGCACGGACGCGTGCGAGACCGGCTTGCGACACCGAGTCGAGATCGCCGATGACAACGTCGGGTGCGAGGCCGATGGCAAATGTCGAATCAACACCCGAGTCGGCGGCAATCACCATGTCGAACGGGCCGAGTGACGGCGCGGTGCGCAACACCGAACCACCGGTGACCACGAGTACCCGTTTGTTGGTTGGCTGGCCGCTCATCTCGTCCCTCCGCCGGCATTACCCGGATCAGGTTCTCGGGTCGGTGGCGGCGGCCACCCTCTCAGCCCGTCGATCCGGCGAGCTCCCCGTGTTGTTGTTGCCTCAGGCTACCGCGGCGTTTCCCCGCGAGCCATGTCCGGCTCGATGAAGATGAACCGCGCGGCCGGGCACGCCGCACGCACCCCGGCCTCGACTTCGTTGATCGCTGCCGACAATTCGGCAACAGCCAAGTCGCCACGGAACTCGATTTTCGTCGCAACCAGCAATTCGTCGGGTCCGAGATGCTGGGTGCGCAGGTTGATCACCGTGACGACGCCCGCGTGCGCGCGCAACGCGGCGAGGATCGTCGCTTCGTCGTCGGTCGAGGCCGACTCACCGATGAGAAGGCTTTTCATCTCCGTCGCCAGTACGACGGCAATCACGATCAGAAGGAGACCGATCGACACCGACCCGACCGCATCCCAGCGGGCATTGTGCGTGTAGTGGCCCACCACGACACCAAAGAGCGCGAGAAAGAGGCCCACTTCGGCGCCGACGTCCTCGAGAAGAACCACGGGTAGTTCGGGGTGCTTCGACGTGCGGATGAATCGCCACCACGACATCGACGCCGGCTTCACGTGGCGCGCCTCACGAATCGCAGTCATCAACGACACCGTTTCAAGGCCGATGGCTACGACAAGAATTGCTACCGCCACGCCGAAGCTTTCGGTTTCGTGCGGGTGGATCAGTTTCTTGATTCCCTCGTACAGCGCGAAGAGACCACCCATGCTGAAGAGAACAAGGGCAACGACGAAGGCCCAGAAGTAGCGTTCACGCCCGTGGCCGAACTGCCGTGATGCATTGGGTCGACGCTTGGCGCGACTGCCGCCGAGCAACAGCAGGGCCTGGTTGCCCGTGTCGGCCAGTGAGTGCGCCGCCTCTGCGAGCAACGAGGCCGAAGCGGTGATCAGAAAGCCGACGAACTTCGCAATGGCGATGCCGAGGTTGGCGAAGAACGCCGCGATGATCGCCTTCCGACTGCCGTCCTGCACTTGGTTATGTTTGCACACATGGGACTTCTCGAAGGGCGTGTCGCCCTCGTCACCGGCGGCGGTCGGGGTATCGGAGCAGGGATCAGTCGCAGGCTCGCGTCCGAGGGTGCAACCGTGGCAATCAACTATTCGCGCGGTGCCGACGAGGCCGAGGCCGTGTGTGGTGAGATCGTGGCGGCGGGTGGCCGCGCCAAGGCGTATCAAGCATCGGTTGCCGACTACGCGGCTGCCCGTGCAATGGTCGAAAACATCGTCGCCGACTTCGGATTCGTCGACATCCTCGTGAACAACGCGGGCATCGCCTCGAAGGGCAGGGCCGTCGCCGACACCGACGCGGCCGAGGTCGAAAAGTTGCTCGCCGTCCATGCGATTGGTGGACACCAACTTGCCGCCGCGGTTCTGCCGTCGATGCGCGCCCGGGGCCGGGGCGACATCGTCTTCGTGTCGTCGGTCGCCACGTCGCACTACTCGGCGAAGGGAGCGCCATACAACATGGGTAAGGCCGCAATGGAGGCGTTGGCCTACACCCTCGCCAAGGAAGAGCGCCACAACGGCATCCACGTGAATATCGCCGCCCCGGGGCTGGTCGAAACCGACATGGGAGTGCGCCTCGCGCGCGCGATGCAGGGCAAGCGTGAGATGGAGGACCTGCGTGAACTCGATGCGAAATCACCGTTCGGACGGGTGTGTCAACCGAACGATGTGGCCGAAGTCATCCTGTGGTTCTGTTCCGCGGGTGCAGGTTACGTGACGGGTCAACGCATCGAATGTGACGGCGGCGGGGCGATCTCCAGTTATTGACCGCGCGCGCTTGACGACGCCGATACCCTGACGGTCGTGACGACACCCCCCAGTCCACTCGCAGGTTCCACCGTACCCACCAGCCCATTCGCGGAAGGTGGCACCACCGCCGACAACGCGATCGTCGACGTCACCCCCGAGGGTGTCGCGAAGTTGAAGGAACTGCGTGACATGGAACCCGAGACCACGCAGTTGGGCTTGCGCGTCGAAATCATCAGCGCCCCCGGTGAAGACTTCCGCTACGACCTTTCGTTCGAAAAAGTCACCACTGCGGCCTTCACCGACGAGGTGCGCACTGTTGATGGTCTCAAGATCATCATCCCCGCGAACAGCATCGAACTCCTCACCGGTTCGATCCTCGACTACAACGACACGCAGGGTCTCATCATTCGCAACCCGAACAAGCCGCTTGCCCCGTCGGTCGACGGTCTCGTCAGCGACGACGCAATGTCGGTGTCGATCAACGACGTCCTGCGCGACGAGGTCAACCCCGCACTGGCGGCGCACGGTGGCTTCGTCACCTTCGTTGGCCACGACGGCGAGGGAACCGCGTACCTCACGATGGGTGGGGGGTGCCACGGTTGCTCGATGAGCCGTATGACGATGCTCGAAGGCGTCCAGACCACGCTCGTCGAGAAGGTGCCGGGTGTGCTGAAGGTCCGTGACCTCACCGACCACACCAGCGGCGAGAACCCCTTCTACTCGTAGTCATCTTCGTGGTTTCGCCACCGGCGCCGTGGGTTATTGTCCCCACATGACCGGAATCGTCGCTTACGGGTCCTACATCCCTTACTGGCGCCTGCAGCGCGGTGTCATCACCAAAACGCTCGGCGCGGGTGGTGGAAAAGGTGAGCGCGCCGTCGCCAGTTTCGACGAGGACACAACGTCGATGGCCGTCGAAGCGGGGCGTGTTGCGTTGCGCAACGTCGCGGCGAACTGGGTGCCGAGTTCACTGTGGTTCGCCACCACCGACCCGGCCTACCTCGACAAGACGAACGCGAACACCATCCACGCCGCGCTCAGTCTTCCCGCATCGACAACATCCGTCGACACGATCGGCTCGGTACGCAGCGGAGTTGCCGCGATGATGGGTGCCGGCAACGGCAACGCGATGGCAATTCTTTCCGACATTCGCACGGGCCTTCCCGGCGGCGCCGATGAAGCAAGTGGTGGCGACGCAGCGGCGGCGTTCTGTTTCGGAACCGATGGCGTGATCGCCGAAGTCATCGGCGGCGCGGGTGCAACCGCAGAGTTCACCGACCGGTGGCGCCAGCCCGGCGAACCCGCAAGCAAACAGTGGGAAGAGCGTTTCGGCGAACACGCTTACGCGCCGCTCGTCGACAATGCGTTCAGCGATGCACTGAAGGGTGCGAACCTTGCACCCGGCGACATCACGCACGCGATTTTTTCGGGTCTGCACACGCGTGCGGTCAAGGCGGCGGTCAAGGCGTGCGGCGTCGCCGGCGAATCGGTGGCCGACGACCTGTCGGCGACGATCGGCAATGCGGGCACGGCGCAATGGGGTGTCATTCTGGCCGACGTTCTCGACCGTGCCGAGCCCGGTCAAATCATCGCGGTGGTGCTGCTCGCCGATGGGGTGAACGTGTGGCTCTTGCGCACCACCGATGCGATCACCAAGTACCGCGCTCGACAAGCAGCCGAACTGACCGTGCGCGGACAGATTGCTGCAGGTCGCAACGACCTCACCTACACACAGTTCCTCACGTGGCGTGGGTTCTTGCACCGCGAACCTCCGCGTCGTCCCGAGCCCGATCGCCCGGCCGGCCCGCCGAGCCTGCGCTCGCAGGCATGGAAGTACGGTCTGTACGGCAGTCGCGACGAAAGCGGTTTCGTTTACCTGCCGCCGGCACGCGTCAGCATGAAGTCGGGCAGTATCGACCAAATGGAGATGGTGCGCATGGCCGACGTTCAGGCCACGATCGCCACCTACACCGTCGATCGTCTCGCCTACAGCATGAGCCCGCCCGTGGTGGCGGCGGTCATCGACTTCGACGGCGGCGGTCGGTTCCAGTGTGAACTCACCGACGTCGACCCGGCTGCGGTGAAGATCGGCGATCGTGTCGAGATGACGTTCCGTCGCCTCTACACCGTCGACGGCATCCACAATTATTTTTGGAAAGCGAAGCCCGTCAGGGCGTAGCGCATAAACACGGCGAAGCCCGTCAGGGCGTAGCGCATCAATAAGGAGCGAAAGATGGCTAGTCACGGAATTCGCGACAAGGTTGCAATCATCGGTATGGGTTGCACCAACTTCGGTGAGCATTGGGACAAGAGCACCGACGACATGTTGATCGAGTCGTCGAACGCGGCGCTGAAGAACGCGGGCGTCAACCTCGACGACATCGATGCCTTTTGGTTGGGCACGATGGGCTCGGGCCTGTCGGGACTCACGCTCAGTCGCCCGTTGAAGATTCAGCACAAGCCGGTGACCCACGTCGAGAACTATTGCGCCACGGGCAGCGAAGCCTTCCGCAACGCGTGTTATGCGGTTGCATCGGGCGCGTACGACGTCGTCATGGCGATCGGTGTCGAGAAGTTGAAGGACTCGGGCTATTCGGGTCTTGTCGTTTCTGCTCCCGCCGACGACGGCACGAAGGCCACCGTCACCGCTCCGGCGAGTTTCTCCCTCCTTGCGCCCGCCTATGCGAAGAAATACGGCGTCGACGAGTCCGAACTGAAAGACGTGCTGACCCGCATCGCGTGGAAGAACCACCGCAACGGTGCGTTGAACCCGCGTGCGCAGTTCAAGAAGGAAGTGCCGATGGAGACCATCGCATGTTCTCCGCTCGTGGCCGGCCCGCTCGGCATCTTCGACTGCAGTGGCGTCAGTGACGGTTCGGCTGCCGCGATCATCGTGCGCGCAGAAGACGCCCACAAGTACACCGACAAGCCGCTGTACGTGAAGGCGCTCTCGTTCGTGGCGGGTCCCGCGGCCGGTCCGATCGATCCTGCCTACGACTACACGACGTTCGACGAAGTCGTGCACAGCGCCGAAGACGCCTACAGCCAGGCCGGTATCACCGACCCGCGCGCCGAACTTGCGATGGCCGAGGTGCACGACTGCTTCACGCCGACTGAGTTGGTGCTGATGGAAGACCTCGGATTTGCCGAACGTGGCACGGCATGGAAGGAAGTGCTGTCGGGAACCTACGACCTCGACGGTGAACTACCGGTCAACCCCGATGGCGGATTGAAGTCGTTCGGTCATCCGATCGGTGCATCGGGTCTGCGCATGTTGTTCGAATGCTGGACGCAGTTGCGCGGCGAGGCCGGCGCACGTCAGATCAAGAGCATCGCGGGCGGCAAGACCAAGGCGCTCACCCACAACCTCGGCGGCGCGCCCGGTGCTTGCGTCAGCTTTGTCTCGGTTGTCGGCACCGAACTCGACTAACGCGTCGCGGCGAACGGGTCGATGCTGAGACCCGCTGCAACGAAACGAGCGTGCAGGTCGGCTGCATGGTCGATCGACACCCAGCGTCGGAGATAGCGCACCAGTTGTGTCCGAAATTCGCGGCCGTGACCACGGTTTGCGCACGACAAATGCGCCAGTTCGTGCAACAGGGTGTGTTGCGTCGGCGCGACGTCGGCTATCAGCAGACACCATGCGTCGGGTACCGCCGCGGCTTCGAACGAGGGTCGTAGTCGTGCCACGTGCAGCGCGGGGGTGTCGAGGTCTTCGGCCCGGCACAGCTCTTCGAGCCACGCCCCGGCCTCGCTGAGGGTGAGTTCGCGCGTCGGCATCGCCACCTCGAAGGCCGACTCTGCTTCGTAGGTCAACTCTGCCTCATTGGGTGACACCCGCGTCACGGTAATCGGCCATACTGCGGGGGTGAAACGCCACTCCACTGCTCTCGTCGCATTCGTCTTGTTCGTCGCAGCGTGTGGTGGTGGCGGTGGTGGTGACGGCGGCGGTGGCGGTGATGCCACTGCCGAAGCCGACGGTTGTGCCGGTGTGCCCGCCGCCGAACTTTCGGCGTCGGGCGTCTTGTGCAGCGACACCGGTCTGCGTCCGGTCGACGGGGGATTTTCGTTCGAGAACTGGGGTGGCCCGGTTGCGCAAGATGCCGTCACCGTGACAACTGCGATCGCGATCTTCGGCGAGGCGGCGGTGTGCGCAGAGACGTCGGCCGCCGGATGCGTGCCGTTCCCCGCGGTGCAGCATTGGATCGACGGCACAAACCTCCAGATACAGGGTGGTCGATGCGAAGGGATGGCGGTCCTCAGCCAACGTATCCACGACGGCGGTGACAGTGCCGCCCAATTGCAGGCGGCGGCGCAGCGCACTGCGGACCTGAGGAAAGAAACGCTTCCCGTTGCCGCGTCGATCTCGCGGTGGTGGGTCTCGCAGACCTTCGAATCGGTGATCGCAGCGACGAGTCGCACTTGGGAACTCGAGCCATCCGAGGTCGTGAATGATTTGGTCGACGCCATTGCAAACGACGAAGGCGCGACGATCGGTATCTATGCCAACGGTGCGGGACACGCGGTCACGCCGATTGCGGTGACGCGATCCGAAGACGGCACGTACTCGATCAGCGTCTACGACAACAACTACCCGGGTGAAGTCACCGCGATTTCGGTGGATCCGACGACCGAGACATGGACGTACGACGTAGGTGCGGAGAATTCCGGGGCGGTTGCGTCTGCGTGGACCGGAGGCAAGGGTTCCATCGACTACGTGGTCATGGCCGATCGCGAGGGCCGACAGAACGTGCCGTGGAGCGACAATGACCGCGACGAGCGCTCGAAGGGCTCGGCGCGTGTCACCGTGTCGACCGGTGGCCGGTCGCTGGCCGGCCTCATCATCAATGTCGGGGGAACGACGATCGACTCCCGCGACCTGTCCTCGGTTTCCAATGGCGTGAAGGTGTTTCCGAACAGAGGTGGCATCGGCACCGGTGCGATGGTGGAGATTCCCGATGGTCTCGCCGACGTGAAGATCACACCCGTCGTCGGTGACTTGATCGACGACGCCACCGACACCGTTGAACTCGCCGTCAGCATCGATGCTCCGGGACCCGGTTCGCAGTACATCACCGACACCGTCGAAGGAGACGAACTTCTCGATGACGTGTACGACGATTTCTCCTTCACGTTGTCGACCGACGAAGAATTTGAAAACGAACTCGACGTCGCCGACGACGGAGAGATCGAGGTTGGAGTCGCCTATGAAGAAGAGGGCTCCGAAATCGTTCTCGAGGACGGTCAGGATCTGAGTGTCGTCGACGGTGATGGTGAAGATGGCTTCGACTTCGAGGTTGCAACCGCAGATGGTGAAGTGCTCTACGAGGCAGAATTCGACGGGGAATCCGACACGGGCGAAATCGGCGTGGCAAGCATCGACATCGACGAGGAGACCGGTGAGGTGACGGTCGACGTTGCCGAAGTCGTTCCCGCGGCCATCGATGAAGAAGTCCTTGCTGCGACCGAAGCCGACGAACCCGCCGAGGTTGATTCGAGTGAAGGTACAGCGGGGCCAACGGACTCGAATCCGGACGACGCGAATCCGGACGACGCGAATCCGGACGACGCGAATCCAACGGACTCGAATCCGGATGACTCGAATCCGGATGACTCGAATCCGGATGACTCGAATCCGTCCGTGAGCACCGACGGGCAATCCGGCGACTCGGGTGACGACACGGGTGACGACCCACAGGCGCCGGTAGAAACTGATCCACCCGCGCCAAGCAACACCGACGAAGAGTCGGGTGGGAACGACTAACCGCGGCCGAGTTCTCGCGGTCCGCCGGGAACCGCGCGTCCCGCCGCGGTAAACGTGGAGCCCGCCGCGCGACCTGCACCGTAGGCATCGCGGTCTGATACGAAGCTGCTGCGGCTGGAATGCAGGTGTGGTGTCGATTCACGCATGACGCGTTGCGCGCGCTCGGTTCGCTCGACGAGCACCAGACCCGCGCCGGGGGAGTCGCGAACGATGACGCGATGTTCGGCGCGCAACTTCTGTTCGACTCCGGCACAAAAGCCGTGCCACCACGACGTACGCCAACGGCGGTCGCCCCGTGGCATCGATCGCAGTGCGAGCAAATCGGCCGCGGCGAACAAAGTGTCGAGGGCGAACAAGTCGTCGGCCGTGCCGAATGCGACCATCGTGACCGCGTCGCGTGAGCCGGTTTCCATGTCGCGATAGTCGGCACAGGAAAGACTTGTTGCCAGTATGTGGAACAAGGTTCCACGCCGCACACGGTAGGGACCGGTAATCGTGACGGTTTTGCTGGTGATCCGCGCATCCGGAGAGCGTTTGTCGCGTGTGCGGGAGACGTCGGACTCTTCCAAGCCGTGCTTTTGCATCAAGCGGTAGGCAAGCGCGAGCGCGGTCTCTGCTTCGGCCAGGGGGGTGTTCGGATGGTTCGCCCGTTCGAGGATGGCGCGAACCTTTTCGATCACGTGGTGAAACTACCCTGAGACACGCAAGCAACCGAAGAGGGAGTCGACATGAAGTTCGCATTCGCCACCGCACCACAGGTGTGCACATGGCAAGAAGTTCTCGATGTATGGCTTGCAGCGGACGACGTGCCGTTCTGGGAAAGCGGATGGACGTTCGACCACTTCGAACCCATCTTCACCGGTGACCGATCCGGTCCGTGCATGGAAGGCTGGATCACGCTCACCGCTTTGCTGCAGGCGACGAAGCGACTACGTGGTGGCGTGATGGTGACGGGCATGGTGTACCGCCACCCGGCGGTGCTGGCGAACATGGCCGCGACACTCGACCACACGTCCGGTGGACGACTCGAGCTTGGAGTTGGCGCAGCGTGGAACGAAGACGAGTGCAATGCCTACGGCATCGAACTCGGATCGTTGACCGAACGTTTCGATCGGTTCGCCGAAGGTCTCGAGGTGATGAAGCGTCTGTTGACGCAGAAGCAAAGTTCGTTTTCCGGCAAGTACTACACACTCACCGACGCCTACTGCGAGCCAAAGCCGCTGCAGTCGCCGATGCCACCGGTTCTCATCGGCGGCGGTGGCCACAAGCGGACGCTGCCACTCGTTGCGCGATACGCCGACCACTGGAACTTTCCGGGCAACAGCGAAGACCCGCTGGGCGACTTGAACAAGTCTCTTGCGCGTCTGCGCGAGTGCTGTGACGAGGTCGGTCGCGACATCTCACAGATCCGCATCAGCACGCAGCTGTGGGTGGCCCAGATGAGCGACGCCCAGGCGGTGGAGACCGCATTGGCCTATGCCGATGCGGGGGTTGGCCTCGGACTCGTCAGCCTGCCCCGACCCTTGTCCGCAAAGGACATCCACCGGTATGCCGACCTGTTCGGACCCGTTTTCGGGGCGGCTGCGTGAGCATTCTTCTGGTTGGGCTCGGGGCCGGCATCCTTTCCGGAATCTTCGGGGTCGGGGGCGGCATTCTCATCGTGCCGGGCCTCGTGTTCTTCGCGAAAATGGATCAACGTCGCGCTCATGGCACGTCGCTCGCCGCGGTATTGCCGATCTCGATCGCGAGCCTCGTCACGTACTGGTCGCACGACCACGTCGATTGGCATGTCGCACTCTGGTTGGCAATCGGAGCGGTGGGCGGAGCAATTCTTGGAACGAAGTTGTTGAAGACGGCGCGTCACGACATGTTGAGTTACGGCTTTGCGGTGCTGCTCATCATGTCGGCAGCCCGCCTCTACTGGACGTCAAGTGCCAACGGTCGTACCGACCTCACGGTTGTTGCGGCGATTGCACTCGTCATGATCGGTGTTGCCACTGGAACGCTTGCGGGGTTACTGGGCGTCGGCGGTGGGGTCATCATGATTCCTGCAATGGTGTTGTTGCTCGGAGAGACGAACGTGTTGGCAAAGGGAACCTCACTCGCCGTCATCATCCCAACATCGATCACGGGCACGATTCGCAACCGCAAGACCGCAAACGTCGATGTGAAGGCTGCGGTGGTGGTGGGTCTGTCCGGAATCGTGTCGGCAGTCGTTGGTGCATCCTTGGCCGCCGACATGTCGGAGTCGCTGTCGAATGCTCTCTTCGCCACCTTGCTGTTGGTGGTCGCGGCGCAGATGATCTATCGCGAACGACGTGTGCGGTCGAGTAGCGCACCGACCCAGTAGCCGAGAGCGGCGCTGAGGCCGCCACCCATTGCGATACTGAGCGCTGCCGGATCGCCACCTGACACGATCGCGAGCAAAGCACCGAAAGCCGCAAAGCCGATTGCAACCGCGTGTCTCCAACGTGCCATGACCGTGACGGTACAGCCGCTCGCCGCAAATGGTGTTGCGAGAGGTTCTCCACTCGAATGGAAGAAACTTCTCTCACATTCCGCGCACGAGTTTTCCGGGGAGTTCGCCCGTGAACGTGTCGTTGTCAACGGTTTGTACCCCCGCGACGAAAGTCGCCGAATAACCGATTGCTCGCTGGACGAGGCGCCTGCCGTTGGCGGGCAGGTCGTAAGCCATGTGGGGCATCGTGAAGGTGAGCGAGTCGAAGTCGATGATGTTGAGGTCGGCTCGTTGGCCCGGTGCGACGACACCACGATCGACCATTCCGTACATCCGCGCCGTCTGTTGTGTTTGTCGGTGGACGATCCATTCGAGCGGCAACTTCGGCCCGCGTGTGCGGTCACGCGTCCAGTGGGTGAGCATGAACGTGGGCATTCCGCCGTCACAAATGGCGCCGCAATGTGCGCCGGCGTCGCCGAGGCCCATGCGGGTGGCGGGATGCTGATGGGCCTCGTAGAGGAACGACAAGTCGCCGTAGGCATAGTTGAAGAACGGCATGTAGATGAGTCCACGACCTTCGTCGCGTGTCAACTGTTCGACGATGACCGTCATCTCGGTGACGCCCCGGCGGCGTGCGATCTCGCGCACCGAGTCTTTCGCCGGCGGTTCGTAGTCGATGTTCGCCGACGTGACGGGGAACATCTTCCAGGTGTTCTGCAGAATGACGCGTTCGAACAAACCGCCGTCGTCGGGGAGTTCTTCGGTGACGGTGCGGAAGAACTCGGGGTCGCGCAGCGCGGCAACCTGTTCGGCGTGCGACGAAAACCGCACCGCGTTGAACGCAGGATGAAAGAGCAAAGGATGCGCGCTTCCTTCGAGGCACATCAGTACGCCGATGCTGCGTCCTGCGACCTGACCAACCATCGGCAGGCCGTCATCGTGAGCTTGGGAGAGAAGTGTCATGACGTCGCGCCACAGATCGGGTGCGTCGTCGGGTTGGCTGAAGTTGACGCTGACGGTTGCCCCGGTTTCCTTGGCGATTCGGCGCATCCAGCCCCACTCGTTCAGGGGGACCTTGATGTGTTCGGGGGCGAACTGAAACACTCCACGGCCCACCCGACGCAAGGCATCGGCGATGCCAAGGAGTTCGTTTTCGTCGGCGTGGGTGCCCGGAACCAACTCTCCATCACGGCTGCGGTGCAGCGGCGTGCGGCTGGTGCTGAAGCCGAGTGCACCGGCACGCATTGCCGACTCGACCATGCGGCTCATCGCCACGACGTCGTCGGGGGTCGCGGGTTCGTTTGCCGCTCCACGGTCGCCCATCACGTAGGCACGCAAAGCGCCGTGGGGAATCTGGGTGGCGAAGTCGATGACGTGCGGAGTCGATTCGAGAACGCCGAGGTACTGCTCGAACGACTCCCAACCCCACGTGATGCCTTCGGTCATCGCCGAACCCGGGATGTCCTCGACGCCTTCCATCAATGCGATCAGCCAGTCGTGTCGATCGGGAGCGGCCGGTGCGAATCCGACACCACAGTTTCCCATCACAACCGTCGTCACACCGTGCCAACTGCTCGGTGTCATCCACGGATCCCACGTTGCTTGTGCGTCGTAGTGCGTGTGCACATCGACCCAGCCCGGGGTGACGAGTCGGCCGTCGGCTTCGATCACCCGACCTGCATGCGCGGCGCCGAGAGTTCCGGCATCAGCAACATCGGTGATGCGACCGTTGACAAAGGCGATGTCGGCATCGCGAACCGGTGCGCCGGTGCCGTCGACGAGGTGTGCGTTGCGGATGATTGTCGTTTCGCTGCCGGGCATGCGCCCACATTAGGTGCGCTCAACAGGCGATGGCACCGAGCACTGTGTCGTGCAACAGACCGTTCGTCGACACGGCCGAGCCGTTGCGGAAGGAATTTCCTCCCAGCCTGTCGGTGATGCGCCCACCTGCTTCGATGACAATTGGCCACAACGCAGCGGTGTCGTAGGGTTCGAGCCCGATTGCGTCGACGGCTGCGTCGATTGCCCCTTCGGCAACGAGCATGTGCTGCCAGAAGTCGCCGAATCCGCGCGCACGGTACGCGTTGCGCCCCAGGTCGACGATGCGCTGGTACCCGCCGATTGCTTCCCACCCCGCGTTGGGCGTGGTGCTGACCTGTGCCTCGTCGAGACGGTCCACTGTGCTCACCCGCAATGGGCCGCGACGGTTGAAGGCTCCGACACCGATCGCGCCGTGCCAACGTGCACCGATGGCGGGCGCGCTGACGACACCGAGAACGGGTGTGTCGTTCGGGTCGAGGAGTGCGATGAGCGTGGCCCACACGGGTACGCCACGTGTGTAATTGCTGGTGCCGTCGATGGGGTCGAGGACCCACGTCCAGTGCGCGCCGCCCACTGCGCCGCGCTCGCCGAATTCTTCGCCGTACACCGCATCGTCGGGGCGGAAATGTGCGATTGCGTCGGACAATACCTCTTCGGTGCGCCGATCGAGTTCGGTCACTTCGGTACGGTTGGCCTTCCAGTCGACGGTGAAAGCACGATCGTGGAAGGGCTGAAGAGTCGTGCCGTCGGCAAGGTCGGCAAGGCTGAGGGCGAATTCCAGCTCACTCGACAGATCGACGTCGCGAAGCGTCATGAGTCGCCACGCAGAAATTCGGGTGGGCGCTTTTCGACGAGTGCGTTCAAACCTTCAGCCGCATCCGGGCCGAGGAAGTTGAGCATCTCGTAGGCGAGGCTGGCCTCGAAGTTCGGTAGCGACTGACGCAGCCAGTGATTCAACGAGCGTTTCGTGAACCGCACCGCATCGCGCGGGCCGGCGGCGACCTTTTGTGCCGCGGCGAGCGCGGTCGGCAAAACGTCGGCCGCAGGAACCGCTCGCGTGACGAGACCGATGCGCGCAGCTTCGCGACCATCGAGGAAGTCGGCGGTCATGAGATACCACTTCGCCTGTGCCATGCCGCACAGCAGCGGCCAGATGGCAACCGCGTGATCGCCCGCGGCGACGCCGAGCCGAATGTGTCCGTCGGTGATGCGGGCGTCTTCGTTGATGATGCTGATGTCGGCCATCAATGCCACCGCAAGACCTGCTCCAACCGCCACGCCGTTGATGGCGGAGATGATGGGAGTGTCGCAGTCGATCATCGTGCGCACGATGTCGCCGGCCTCGCGCATCACCTTCATCGTCTGCGCGTAATCACCGACCTGTTCCTTGATCCACTGCAGGTCGCCACCCGCGCTGAATGCCTTGCCCGCGCCGGTGACAACGACCGCCCGAATGGTCGGATCATCGTCGATGTCGCGGAAGATGCGGGACAGCTCTCGGTGCATGTTCGCATCGGTTGCGTTCAGTTTCTCGGGGTTCGACAGCGTGATCAGCAGAACGCCGTTGTCGTGGGCCTCGAAGGAAAGGCTGTTGTACGACGAATAACGGGCGAGATCGGGCGTTGTCACGTAGACGACGCTAGGCGATTCAGATGCCGGCGGCGGCGCGGATTGCGTCGGCAATGCCCGGGGCATCGAGGCCGAGTTCGGCGAGGATGGCATCGGGCTTGGCCTGCGCGATGAATCGCGTCGGAACGCCCATTGTGCGGACTCGTGGCATCGTGCCGCCCGCCGTCACCACGTGGGCCTCGATGTGTTGTGCGATGGCGGCACCAACACCGCCTTCGACGATGCCGTCTTCGAGGGTGATGACAACGTCGGCCGCCGCCGCCGCGCTGATCATTGCGGGGTCGAGCGGCTGGCACGAGCGCACGTCCCACACGTCGACGTTTGCATCTGCACCGATTGATTCGACGGCCTTCAATGCGTTGCCCACCAGTTTGCCGATTGCGAGAACCGCAATCTTCGCGCCGTTTGCCGTCTGCGACACCAAACGTCGTGCGGCAAGTCCCGCTCCGACGTTGGCATCGTCGACGTTGCGCGCCGTGCCCTTCGGGTAGCGGATGGCAACGGGTCCATCGTTGGCAAGCGTCATTGCATCGTGGAGCATCTGTTGCAGTTCCTGCGCCGACGACGGTGCGAGTACGCGCATTCCGGGCACCTTGCAGAGAAGCGTCATGTCGTACACGCCGTGGTGGCTGGGACCGTCGTCGCCGGTGATGCCGGCACGGTCGAGACAGAACACCACGGGCAGCTTGTGCAATGCAACGTCGTAGACGACCTGGTCCCACGCGCGCGACAGGAAGGTGCTGTACACCGCAACGACGGGACGAAGGCCCGACATGGCCATGCCTGCTGCCGCGGTGACCGCGTGCTGCTCGGCGATACCGACGTCGAAGAAGCGGTCGGGGAAGCGGCTTTCGAACGGAAGCAGGCCGGTCGGTCCGGGCATTGCGGCGGTGATGGCAACGACGCGCTGGTCGGCGTCGGCTTCCTTCAGCAGTGCATCGGCAAAGGCCTGCGTGTAGCCCGTGAGCACGGCCTTCGGCGGTCCGCTTTGCGGATCGAACACCGGTGCATCGTGCAGGTGCTTTTCGTCGTCGTCTTCGGCGGGGGAGTAACCGCGTCCCTTTTGTGTGACGACGTGCAACAACACGGGTCCTTCGGCGGAACGCTGTTCGGCAGAACGCAATGCTCGTTCGACTGCCTCGGTGTCGTGACCGTCGATCGGTCCGATGTAACGGACGCCGAGTGCCTCGAAGAATCCCGGCGGCTGGAGAAATTCGCGCACCGCCGCCTTGACTGCTTCGACGCTGCGTTCGGCCTGGCGACCGACCGCGGGCAGATCGCGCAGGAACTGTTCGATGCGGCGTTGGCGGCGTACGTAGGTGGGGTTCAGACGAATGTTGGTGAGCGTCGTGGCCAACTTGTCGGCAATCTTGTCGGCCAGGTTCGGGTCGTTCTCGTCTGCGTCGTCGCCGAACGAGGGATCAGCCGCCGACACGGTGAGTTGCGAGATGGTCGGTGCGTAACTGCGGCCGTTGTCGTTCAGCACGATGATCACACTGCGACCCGAGTGACCGAGGTTGTTCAATGCCTCGTAGGCAAGGCCGCCGGTCATCGATCCGTCACCGATGACGGCGACGATGTGGCGGTGGTCGGGCGCCAGGCCATGGTGCGTTGCGTGGTCACGTGCAACCGCCATGCCGTACGCGTACGACAACACGGTCGACGCGTGGCTGTTCTCGATGAAGTCGTGGGTGCTTTCGGTGCGGCTGGGGTAACCCGACAAGCCCTGCGCCTGACGCAGGCGTGTGAATTCGGAAGCGCGACCCGTCACCAGCTTGTGGACGTATGCCTGGTGGCCGGTGTCCCAAAGAATTGCATCCGTGGGGCTGTCGAACACGCGATGCAGCGCAAGGGTGAGTTCCACGGCGCCGAGGTTCGAACCAAGGTGGCCACCGGTTTCGGAAACGGCCTGCACGATGAAGTCACGAATCTCACCGGCGAGGTCGGCCAACTGTTCGTACGACAGTCCGCGCAGGTCGCTTGGCGCCTTGAGATCAGCGAGTTTCATGACGCCCCGACGCTACCGCCGACCCGCAGGACGGCGGGTACTGTGACCCCATGCAGGTGCCCAACTTCTCACTCTCCGGCAAGACCGCTCTTGTGACGGGTGGCAACGGCGGGATTGGCCTGGGTTTTGCGCGTGGCCTCGTCGCCAACGGCGCCAACGTGGTGATCTGGGGCACCAACGCCGACAAGAACGCTGCGGCCACGGCCGAACTGACGGCGCTGTCGAAAGAAGTCAAGGGCGGCGCGGTCGCGGCTCGCGTGTGTGACGTCGGCGACCAAAGTCAGGTCACTGCCGGCTTCGCCGATGCCGCGGCGCAGTTCGGCCGCATCGACTCGGTGTTCGTGAATGCAGGAATCGCCGGGCGGGGAATTCCATTCCACGAAATGTCGGCCGACGAATGGCACCGCGTCATGCGCGTGAACCTCGACGGAGCGTTCTTCACCTCACAAGAGGCGTGCCGCCACATGATGGAAAAAGGTGGAGGTTCGATCATCTTCACGACGTCGGGTTCTGCGTTGTTCGGTGCCCCGCGTGGCCAGCACTACGGCGGGTCGAAAGCAGCTCTCATGTCGATGTCGAAAGCGATCGCCGTCGAGTTCGCGCGCCACGGCATCCGCAGCAACTGTGTTCTGCCCGGGTGGATCGAAAGCGACATGACCCACAACACGCTCGAGTCGGATGCTTTCAAGGCCAAGGTGCTGCCTCGTGTGCCGATGCGACGTTGGGGCGACGCGAACGATTTCAGTGGTGTCGCCGTGTACCTCGCCAGCGACCTGTCGGCCTATCACTCTGGTGACTGCATCACAATCGACGGTGCTTATCACTCGTTCTGACCACTACGAAGTGACGAGTTGACGTTCGTGTCGCGTGTCGAGGCGACGTTGGTTCCACCGGTGCAGCCACGTACCGAGACCGAACCCAACGAGTAGGAACAACTGGCCACCGACGCCGTCTATCCAGTAGTGGTTTGCGGTCACCACGATGCAGAACAAAGTGAGAGCGGGGTACAACAACACCGCTGCCTTCACCCAACGTCGCCGTGCAAGCGGCCAAATTGCAAATGCGCACCAACTGGCCCAGCCAATGTGCAGGCTCGGCATCGCCGCGTACTGATTCGACACCTTTGCCGCCGCACCGGAACTGAAGTCCCACGGACCGCCGTAGACGTCGAGGGTGTCGACGAAGCCGAAGTTTTCTTTTCCTTTGTTGACGCCGCGTTCCGATGCTTCGATGCACGCGCCACCATGTCCAACGGGCGGACACGGAGCATCCAACAGGCGCGGCGGCATCAGCGGGAACAGCGCGAAGCCAATGATCGCCAGACCCGTGGTGATCGCCAGTGTGTTGCGCCATTGTGGAAAGACGTCGGGTCGTTTGAGATAAAGAACGATGAAGACGCCGATCGTGACGAAGAAGTGTGCGGTGCCGTAGTACGTGTTCATCAACTGGATGAACCAGCGATGCGACAGAAAGACGTCCTGCACCGATTCCTCGTGGAACAAACCAATCCAGCGTTCGAAGCGAATGACACGCATCGCGTTGGTGAAGGCATGAACCGGAACGTCCTGGCCGTTCACGATGTCCGAGCCGAACTGATTGCGGGTGAAGGTGTAGATGGAATAGAAGACGCCGATGATCAGCGTCTCTTTCCACCAACGGCGCTGATGGATGCGGCCAACGGGGCTGAGATCGACCTCCCGCGTGATGCCACGATCCTTTCCCACGGCACGAAAGGTTAGGTCCGCGCCGTGGAAGACACGGCAATGGGGCAAGTAACGTCAGCACCCATGAGCAGTCCCTTCCTCGACCAAATTGGCACCGACACGATCGAGCGGGTGCTTGCAAAAGGGCGCAACACCGGCGCCGAGTTCGCCGAAATCTTCGTCGAGGACAAGCGGTCGACGTCGGCCGGGTTCGACGACGGCAAGGTCGAGCAGGTCACCTCGGGTCGCGACCGCGGGGCGGGTATTCGCGTCGTGCACGGTGAAACCACGGGTTTCGCCCACACCGCCGACCTCACCGAGGCCGGTCTTCTCGCCGCCGCCGAGGCTGCGGCCATCGCCGCCCGTCAGGGCACGGGCGGCGTGGTCAAGGTCGCCCTTGGCGCCGAGGTCAGCCAGCGGGTCAACAACGTCGTCGAGTTTCCCGACACGGTCGCCAAGTCACGCAAGGTGGAACTTCTTCAGCGCGCGAACGATGCCGCGCGCGGCGTCGACGGGTCGATCGTGCAGGTGTCGGCGGGCTACGGCGACAGCGTGCGCCACATCCTCGTCGCCAACAGCGACGGCGTCCTTGCCTCCGACCAACAGGTGCGCACGCTCTTTCGTGTCAGCGCCGTCGCAACAGGCGACGCCGGAATGCAAACGGGCTACGACTCGATGGGTCGCACCATCGGCTTCGAACTCTTCGACATGGAAGACGTCGAGGCACTTGCCATCGGCGCCGCACGTCAGGCCGTGACCAAGCTGCGCGCACGTCCCGCACCGTCGGGTTCGATGCCCGTCGTCATCAAGCGCGGCAGTGGTGGCGTGTTGTTCCACGAGGCCTGCGGCCACGGCCTCGAAGCCGACCTCGTCGGCAAGGGAGCCAGCGTGTACCGCGGCAAGGTGGGCGAGCTCGTTGCGTCGCCGCTCGTCACCCTCATCGACGACGGCACCATGTCGAGCGAGTGGGGCTGCATCGGCATCGACGACGAAGGCCATCGCAGCCAGTCGAACACTCTCATCAAGGACGGCGTGCTCACCGATTACATGTGGGACTACCTGCGTGCCCGCAAGGAAGGCCGTCCGCAAAGCGGCAACGGTCGTCGTCAGAGCTACATGCACCTGCCAATGGTGCGCATGACCAACACCTTCGTCATCAACGGTGAAACCGACCCCGACGACATCGTGCGCGACACCAAGAACGGCGTCTACATCGCCAAGCTGGGCGGCGGCAGCGTCAACACCGCAACCGGCGACTTCGTCTTCGGCATGACCGAGGCCTACCTCATCGAGAACGGCGAGATCACCGAACCGCTGCGCGAGGGCAACCTCATCGGCAACGGCCCGCAGGTGCTGCGCGACATCGACCTGCTCGGCAACGACTTCGCCATGGGCAACCCGGGCACGTGCGGAAAAGACGGCCAGGGTGTTCCAGTCGGCGACGGCCAGCCCACACTGCGCGTCACTGCGATGACCATCGGCGGCACGGCAGCATGAGTGCGAACGAACTGCAGGCGCTTGCCGATCGCATCATCGCCCAGGCCAAGCCGGGTGAACAGATCGAGGCCTACGTTTCGCGTGGGGGAGAAACCTCGATCCGCGTCTACGAGGGCGAGGTCGAACACTTCGTCTCTGCGCAGTCGCAAAGCGTCGGTATCCGCGTCATCCGCGACGGTCGCACCGGCTATGCGTACGCGGGAACGCTCGACGAAAGCGTGCTGCACGAGGTGCTCGCCGATGCGCGCGACAACGTGCAGTTCGGAACGCCCGACGAATTCGCCGGTCTTGCCGAACCCGACGGCGTGGCGGTGATCAAACAAGAGTTGTGGAACGACGCACTCGCCGCGTTCCCAACCGAGCAGAAGATCGCCCTCGCCAAGGAACTCGAATCCCTCACCCTTGCCGCCGACAGTCGCGTGCGCTGCGACGACTCGAATTACGACGACGCCTACGGAGAAACTGCGTTCGCCACCACCAGCGGCATCAGTGCATACGGCCGCGAAAACGGTTGTTACGTCAGCGTCGGCACGCTGGCCGACGACGGCGACGAAACCCAAACCGGTTTCGGTTTTTCCGTCGGTCGTTCGCCCGCCGAGTTCGATCTGCCACGCGCCGCGCGCGAAGCGGCCGATCGCGCAACACGACTGCTCGGTGCCACAAAGCCGCAGTCAAAGCGCACGACGGTCGTGCTCGACCCGTACGTCACAGCACAGTTCCTGCGCGTGTTGTCGGGCAGCTTCAGTGGCGAAAACGTGCAAAAGGGCCGCAGCTTTTTCGCCGAGCGCATGGGTGAAGCCGTCGCCAACCCGATCATCACCCTCATCGACGACCCCACGAACCCGCTTGCCTACAGCGCAACCGAACTCGACGGCGAAGGTCTCGCCGCACGTCGCAACGTGCTCATCGAAAACGGAGTGTTGAAGACCTTCCTGCACTCGTCTTACAGCGCCCGCCGCGGCAACACCAAGAGCACCGGCAACGCCGTGCGCTCGGGCGGCACGCCCGGCGTCAGTTGTCTCGCCATGCAACTGAACCCCGGCACCGCCACGCAAGACGAACTCATCGCCAACGTCGACGACGGCGTTCTGATTCAAATGGTGCAGGGCCTCCACAGCGGCGTGAACCCCATCTCTGGCGACTTCTCCACCGGTGCTTCGGGCCTTGCCATCGCCAACGGCAAGGTCGGCGCTCCGGTGCGCGAATTCACCATCGCTTCGACGCTGCAGAAGATGCTCCTCGACGTCGTGGCCATCGGCGGCGACGTGGAATGGCTGCCCATGTCGGCCACCGGCGTCAGCCTGGTGATCCGCGACGTGACCCTCAGCGGCAGCTAGGTCAGGTCCGGACGAAGGCCAACAGGGGTTCCATATCGCCGCGGTCCGCAGCGCGCAGGGCCGAGATGTAGGTGGATCGGGTGTCGGAGGGCGTGAGTAGCTCAGTGCGTCCCCACGTGAAGGGAGTGCTTCCGACTGACTCAAGCAGGAGGTTTGTCGCAGCCCGAGCGTGGCGGCCGTTGCCGTTCACGAACGGATGAATTGCCACAAGTGTGAAGTGGAACCGGCACCCTGCTTCGTCGACGGGCATGCCACCGTCGAACCAAAGTTTCGCCGACTCGCACAGGTCGCGCACCCGAACGGAAATCTCTCTTGGATCGCAGCCGATGTTCTTTTCCGTCGTTCGATACTTGCCCGCCCATGTCCACACGTTGGAGAACATCGCCTTGTGAAGTCGACGCAAGACAAGATCATCCAACAGATCGCTTGTTTTCAACATGTGCCACTGACGATCTTCCAATGCCCGCGAGATGTTTGCGGATTCGAGCTCGTTCAACTGATCCCGGCCGGCAATCCAGAACTGTTTCAGCCCAATTGCTTCGGATTGGTCAAGTTGAGTTGCACCGTCATTACTTTGCGTCATTCCATAAACCAGGCCGGTTGATCCGTTTCGTGGCGGTGTCATCACGCAGCTTGTCGATTGCTGCTCCACTTGGCTTCTGGTCCTCCAGAAGCATTGTGTGCGTAACGGTCGCCATCAGGTCCGCGACCCGTTCACGTGCTTTCTCCATGACGACGTCGTCCAAAGGGCGGCGTGGAACTAGGGCATATACGAATTCGCAGTCGAGTGCTTCGGCGGCGCGCTGCAAGGTATTGATCTGAATCGAACCTGCCCGTTCGTTTGCTTCGATTCGCGCCAATGTTGACTCGGCGATTCCCATGCGGGCCCCGAGGTCGCGCTGGGCCATTCCCAGTGATTGGCGAATTGCGCTGATCCAGCCGGATTGTGGTCGACCCATCAGGGGTATGACCCTCCTGAGTTCGCTGCAGCGTCCATCGAGGCTCGCGCGCCCCTGCTGGCGGACAACGGCGTTATTTGTTCGCGGCACGCTGATTCCTTTCGCGCGGCATGGGAGACTCACCTTGTATTATAATGCTTGATAACGCTGACGTATCATGTATTATAATACAAGTCAGAGAACGACCGACATGACCTCGCCAAGTGGGGGAGGCGGGCGCCTACGGGGCCGGGGTGGCCGCGGGGGTCGACGGCGCAGCCGGAGCAGGCGTCGATGGGGTGGTCGAGCCTGACGACGACTCGGACGACGAAGAGCTGGACGACGTCGATGACGACGAGCCCGAACCCTTCGAGTCGGTCTTGTAGAAACCGCCGCCCTTGAAGGTGACGCCGACGGGTTGGAACACCTTCTTGACGGGACGCATCGTGCCGTCGGCTGGGTGCTGGGCTTCGGTCAGGGCATCGTCGGTGAAAGCCTGGTGAATCTCAATGGTTTCACCGGTCTCGATGAACTTGTAGACGTACGTAGGCATATCGGGCTGAAAGGGTATCGCCCAGCGACGCACTAACGCCTCTCGTACCCGCCCTCTTCGGACTCGACCAGTCCGTACTCATCGACCCTTGCTTCGGTCAGCGAATCAGGCGACTCGAGCGTCGTGTACCGCCAGAAGCGTTCGCCCAGGCGTTCGAACACCAGCGTGCGGGGCACCACCGACAGCGTCTCGGTGTCGATGACAGCCGTCTTCACCTCGGCCCCGTGGCCCACGTGCAGCGGAAGTTGGCGCATCGCAATGCAGTGGGTGATCGGCGTACCGACAACTGCCACCAACCGGCACCCGTCGAGGTCGGTGCGGTGCGCACCGTTCACTTCGCCCCATCGCCCGGCGCCGTCGGTTGCCAGCCACAGGTCGGGCTGCTCGAGGTCGCGGAACAGAATCACCTGCTGAATGTGCCACTGCGCACCGACGCGCATCACCACCTGCGACCTCTGCGGGCCGAGCATGCAGTTGATCGTCCAGCCCTCGTTTTCCCAGCGGAACTCGGCCGTTGTCTCACCCGCGGGCGAAGCCCACACCACGTCCAAACCATCGGATGGCAACGCGCGGTAGATCATGACGCGGTCATCCTCGCACAGGGTTCGTTTCGCACCGTTACCGTTGGCGCCGTGATCGCCCGCGTCGACGCCCAGAACACGGTGCTCGACGCCGTCGCACGCCTCGAGTCGATCGAAGTCGACCGCGACGATGCCTATCGCTGCGTGCTTGCCGCCGACGTGGTGTCACCCGAAGACGTGCCGCCCTTTGCCAACTCCGCAGTCGATGGTTACGCAGTCACCCTTGCCGACATGGCGACAGGCGTTGCAGAACTCGAAGTCTCGGGAACCATTGCTGCCGGCGACGCGCCCGAACCCGACGTCACGCCCGGCCACGCCGTGCGCATCATGACTGGCGCACCCGTTCCCGTCGGTGCCGAAGCGATCGTGATGGTCGAAGATTCGCAGCGCATCGGTGACGACCGCGTGAAGCTGACCGCAAGGGTCGATGCCAACCAGGCCATCCGCCCCGCGGGCGACGACGTGAAGAAGAACGACACTGTTTTTCGCGCGGGCGACGAAGTGAATGCCGCAGTGATGGGAATGCTCGCCAGCATGAACGTTGCCACGGTCACCGTCACACGCCGGCCAACCGTTGCTGTGTTGTCGACCGGCGACGAACTCGTCGACGACGGCAGTGCGCTCGGCCCCGGACAGATTCGCGAAAGCAACAAGACCATGCTCGTGCGCCTCGTCGGCGAAGCAGGCTGCGACGTCGTCGACTACGGCATCGTGCGCGACGACGAAGCCGAACTCGAAGAAGTGTTGCGCCACGCATCGCAACACTGCGACGCCATCGTCACCAGCGGCGGGGTCAGCATGGGCGACTACGACGTGGTGAAGGCCGTGCTCGGCCGCATCGCCGACATGCGGTGGATGCAGATCGCCATCAAGCCCGCAAAGCCGTTCGCCTTCGGAAAACTCAACGGCACGCCCATCTTCGGTCTGCCCGGCAACCCGGTGTCGTCGTTCGTCAGCTTCGAGCTTTTCGCACGTCCCGCCCTGCGAAAGATGGCCGGCCACACGCAACCTCAGCGCCCCGCCATCAATGTCACCGCGGGTGCCGCCTTCAACCGCAAGCCCGACGGCAAGGAACATTTCGCCCGCGCCATTGTCACTGCCAACAACGGAACCCTCACCGCCACACCCGTCAGTGCCCAGGGAAGCCACCAACTCGCCGCGACCGCACTGGCCAACGCACTTGTCATCCTTCCCGACGGAAACTCCGTCGCGCCCGGTGACACGGTGCAGGCGCTCCTTCTATCCTTCTGACATGACCGCACCGGAGGCGTTGATCGACCCCTTCGGTCGCACCGTGCGCGACCTGCGCATCTCCGTCACGGATCGCTGCAACTTCCGCTGTACCTACTGCATGCCCGAAGAGGGAATGAAGTGGCTCGACCGCGCCGATGTTCTCACCTTCGAAGAAATCCAGCGCTTCGCCCGCATCTGCGTCGAACGCTTCGACGTCGACGGCATCCGCCTCACCGGGGGAGAGCCCACCGTTCGTGCGCACCTTCCCGTTCTCGTCGACAAGCTCGCACAACTGCGTCGCAACAACGGACAAGCCCCCGACATCGCCATCACCACCAACGGCTCGACACTGCGCAACGTCGCCGACGAACTGTTTGCTGCCGGCATCAACCGCATCAACATCAGCCTCGACACTCTCAAGCGCGACCGCTTCCTTGCCATGACCCGCCGCGACGAGCTTGACAACGTGCTCAGCGGAATCGACGCCGCAAAGAAAGCCGGCTTCAACCCCGTCAAGATCAACGCAGTGGTCGAACGCGGCGCCAACGACGACGAGATCGTCGACCTTGCCCGCTTCGGCCGCGACAACGGTCTCGAAGTGCGCTTCATCGAGTTCATGCCACTCGACGCCGAGCAGGGCTGGAGCAATTCAAAGGTCGTCAGCCAAGACGAAATCGTGGCCCGCATCGCCGAGGTCTTCCCGCTCGAACAGGTTCCCCAACGCGGTGCCGCACCTGCCGATCGCTGGCGTTATCTCGACATGCCGCAGGGAACACTCGGCTCGATGGTCGGTGTCATTCCCACCGTCACCAAGCCTTTCTGTGGCGACTGCGATCGCGTGCGTCTCACCGCCGAGGGCCAGTTCCGCACGTGCCTTTTCGCCACCCGCGAATTCGACATGCGCGCGCTGCTGCGCAACGGTGCCAGCGACGACGAGATCGCCAACGAAATCCGCGCCGCCGTCGGCACCAAGTGGGCCGGCCACCAAATCGGCCAGGTCACCTTCGTGCGCCCCACGCGCACCATGAGCCAAATCGGCGGCTAGGCCGCGATGGCGGCATAGCCGCCGAGCACGTCTGACACGTCGGCGAAGCCGGCTTCGCGCAACAAGCTCGCCGCAATCGACGACCTGTATCCACCCGCGCAGTACACGACCGTTGGCTTCTTCGGGTCGAGCTCGGACATGCGCGAGCGCAGCTGCGCAATCGGAATGTTCCGTGCGCCATCGATCATGCCGCCGTGGACTTCACCCTCGTTGCGCACGTCGACCACCTGAACGTTGTCGATCTTGTGGCGGCGTACGGCGAATTGCGCGCGCGTCAGACGCGAAGCCTGCACCACGTTGTCGAAGTCGCTCGCCAGATCGTCGACCGACACCCAACCCAGCAACTTGTCGTAGCCGATGCGTGCCAGGCGCACCTTGGCCTCGAGCTCGGTGCCGGGTTCGGTGACGACGATGATCTCTTCATCCGGGTTCACCACCGCGCCGGCGAATTCGGCATAGCGGCCCTGCAGGCCCACGTTCACCGAACCGCGCAGGTGACCCAACGCGAAGTACTGCGGGTCGCGCGTATCCAAGATGCGCGCACCGTGACGTCCGCGCCACATGGCCTCGCCGATCGTCAACCGCTTCGGGGGAGTGTGCTCGTCGAGCACGTCGCGGTTCTGCGCGTTCAGCTTCGCGTCGAACACGAAGTAACCGGGCGCCGGCGGCTGACCCTCGGACACGATCTCGACGAACTTCTTCGCATCGCGGATCTGCAGTGCGTAGTTGTCGCGACGCTGGTCGCCAATTGTCGACATGGTTTCGGTCGACAGGTTCTTGCCGCAGGCCGAACCCGCACCGTGCGCGGGCAGCACGCGCGTCGAGTCGGGGAGTGTCAGCAACTTGTCGTGCAGCGAATTGAACAGCATCGACCCCAACTCATCGGCCGTCTTGCCGACCGACACGAGCAGGTCGGGGCGACCCACGTCGCCGATGAACAACGTGTCACCCGTGAGCACCGCATACGGCGCTGCATCGTCGGGGTGCTCCCACACCACGATCGACATCGACTCGGGCGTGTGGCCCGGCGTCAGGCGCATCTCCAGTTCCACGCGGCCAAGCGGATAGCGCTCGCCATCGGCGAACAACCGTGCCGCAAACTCGGGCTTGGCAGCTGCGCCGTAACCAATCACCGCGCCGGTGGCTGCGGCCAGTTCCAGGTGCCCCGACAGAAAGTCGGCGTGGAAGTGCGTCTCCAGCACCAGTTCGATCTTCGCGCCGTGCGTGGCGGCCGAGTCGATGTACTGCTGCACGTCGCGCGTGGGGTCGACAACCACCGCACGCTTCGAGGTCTTGTCGATGATCAGGTACGACGCCTGCGACAGGCAGTCCAAATAGAACTGCTGGCACAGCAAGGTGTCGGAACGCTGCGCCTCGGCCCAGGCCAACATGCCCCCGCGCAGGTTCACCGCCTTGTAGCCGGCTTCGCGGTACAGCTCGGCGGCCTTGCCGCTGCGGTTGCCGCTGCGGCACAGGAACGCGATCGGTGTCGACTTGTCGAACAAACCAATGCGACCTTCGACCTCGCCCAACGGAACGTTGATCGCGCCATCGATCGTGCCCTCGGCAAACTCGTCGGGCTCGCGCACGTCGACCAACAGCGCCCCCGCCGCAACGACGGAATGGACATTGGCAACATCGGTGTCTGCGTTCAGATTCAGCATGGTGACTCCATCAACTTGTCTTCTCTCAGTATACCCCAGGGGGTATCCCACCTTAAAGCGAGCTTGCTACGGACAGTACGCTCGCACACATGTCCGACCTCACCTTCAGCCACCTCGACCCGCTTGGCCGTGCCCGCATGGTCGATGTGACGCAGAAGGACCCCACCGCCCGCCGTGCCGTGGCCCGCGCCAAGGTCTTCATGAAGCCCGAAACCACCGCCGCCATCGCCAACCGCGAGGTGAAGAAGGGCGACGTTCTCGCCGTGGCCCGCGTGGCCGGCATCCAGGCGGCAAAGCGCACCAGCGACATGATTCCGCTGTGCCACCCCCTTCTCATCGGCTCGGTGTACATCAACTTCGAAATCGGCGACGACCACGTGGCCATCGAGGTCCAGGTCGACACCATCGACCGCACCGGCGTTGAAATGGAAGCCCTCCACGCCTGCACCGTGGCCGCCCTCACCATCTACGACATGTGCAAGTCGGCCGACAAGGGCATGGTCATCGGCGACGTCGCCCTGTGGGAAAAGAGCGGCGGCCGCGACGGCACCTACCGCCGCGACAGCCTCTAAACCCCCAAGTCCCGGGCCAAAACGGGCCCGAAACCACGGAAAACGGCCGAAACACGCCAAAACGGGGGATTGACCCCGTGTGACCCCCGGCCCCAACCCCACCAAATCACACCCGAGTTGTTTCCATCGCCGAAAGCCCCTTTTAGACTTGCCAAGGTTGTTCGGACCCCCGAACGAGTCGCCGAATCGAAACACTGAAGTGACGGGACAGTTACAAACGTGAGCAAAGTTGTTCTTCTTCTAGTCGGAGCCATGTGGCTGGCCGTTCTCGTGCCGCCGCTCTTCCGCACGAAGTTCGACCGCCCGCAGTCCTCGGTCGACGTCTTCCGTCGCCAGCTCACCACCCTGCAGCACGGCGCCTACGCACCCCGCCCGCAGCCCGGCTATCGCCCCGCCGCTCCCGCCATGCGCCGCCCCATGCAGGCCGGCTACCCGATGCGCCAAATGGCCCGCCCCTTCGCACCCGCCGCACCGGCCCAGCGCCGCGCACCCATCGTTCCCCAGCCCGGCATGCGCACACACCACACCACCTCGCACGGCATCCCGCGCCCGGCCACCAACCTCTACGGAATCCCGCAGCGCGAACTTGTCCGCCGCCGCCGTCAGAACATCTTCAACAGCATGCTCGGCATCAACATCGGCTCGCTGTTCCTTGCCTTCACCACCGGCTCGACCCTCATGATCTGGGTCTTTGCGATCGCGTTCCTCTCCTTCATCGGCTACTGCTACCTCCTCGCGCAACTTCGCGCCCAGCAGGCCAATCGCCGCTACGCGCGCCCGTATTACCGCGCCGCGTAAGCCCCGCCGCACCAGCGGAACACCAACACCTCCGCCTCTCAACATCCGCGTTTTATTTATTACGCTTGTTGTATGAACGGGAACGCCACCGCCACCCACGACACCGCGCGCAAGCACCTCACCAACGTCGCGCGTGACCTTCTCGCCCACGAAGCCGCCGGCACCGTGCCCGTGGCCGACGAGATCATCGAACTTCCCGCCGCTCGCTACACCGACCGCGACTACTTCGCACGCGAAGTGCAACAGGTCTTCCGCCGCGTGCCCGTCATCGTGGCCATGACCGCCGAACTACGCAACCCCGGCGACCACACCAACATCGACATCGCCGGCATGCCCGTGCTTGTCATGCGCGGCCGCGACGGCCAGGCCCGCACATTCCTCAACGCATGCACCCACCGCGGAGCCATCATCGCCAGCCAACCCGGATCGTCGCTGCGCCTCAAGTGCCCCTACCACGGGTGGAACTTCGACGAACAGGGAAGCCTTGTCGGCGTGCCGTGCCGCAAAGAGTTCGGCGACCTCGACACCGAGAACCTGAGTCTCAAGCAATTCCCCACGCACGAACGCGCCGGCTTCATCTGGGCGATCCTCGACCCGAACTCGACGCTCGACATCGAGAACTTTCTCGGCGACTTCGCCCCCATGCTCGACCAATTCGGACTAGCCGACTGGCACATGTTCGGACGCCAGCAATACGTAGGTGCCAACTGGAAGCTCGCCTTCGACGCGCACCTCGACTTCTACCATCTGCCCGTTTTGCACAAGAACACCTTCGGCCCCGACACCAGCCCGCAGGCGTTCTATTACCACTGGGGCCCGCACCAGCGCCTCGCCCGCCCCGGCCAACCCGGCGTGCCCACACCCGCCGGCCAGCCCAACCTCTTCCACGAGCGCGACCTTCCCGAAGACCAATGGTCGACCGAAGGCATGTTGCTGGGGGAGTGGATCATCTATCCCAATGTCTCGATCAACGGCTTCTACAAAGGTGGCCGCGGCGTTCTCATCTCACAGATCATCCCCGGCGACACCGTCGACGAATCGATCACCGTGCAGACCTATCTCACACGCGAAGAACCCACCGGCACCGACCGCGATGAAGTCGCGCAGCTCTTCGACTTCCTCGGCCGCGTCGTCGCAACCGAAGACCTGCCCACTTCGCACGCCCAACAAAAGGCACTCTCCACCGGCGTCCTCAACTCGATCCGCTTCGGCCGCAACGAAGGCGGCCTGCAGCAATTCCACCGCTGGACCAACACCCTGCTCGACGCGCCGGATGCGGAACTGGATGGACTTTTCAGCAGGGGAATCAACGCCTGATCCACGGCCAAAAGGAATCCCCACACCCTCGCCAACTAGCCCCACACGCCGATAAACTTCGTGCCCGTAAGGGGCTGTAGCTCAGTTGGCAGAGCGCTTCGTTCGCAATGAAGAGGTCAGGGGTTCAATTCCCCTCAGCTCCACTTTGTCCTCTCTCAGGACATAGGAAACTCGCGAACCCCCAAAAGGTGTGTTTCGCGGAGTCGTTGCAGCCCTTGAGTTTGGGTTTCGTCGCACGGCTGCGTGATGTGTCGAGCTTGGGGGTTCGGCCAGGGGTTCACTCGATGCCCGTTGGCTTTGCTCGCTGCCGGGAGTGCGCGAACCTGTGTGTCTGAGGTCCCGGATCCTCGACGTGAACTGCACTTGATTGAACGGGCTGCCGCTAGTGCCGGTTTCCTATGTCTCGACAGATGGGTTTCCTATGTCCTGATAACAAACACCCTCAGCTCCACTTTTGAATGCTTGAGAGTTATGGCCCTGTTTTCGTAGGGGTTTTGAGATGGTACGTCCCCCCGAACCCTGCCTGTGCTTTCGATGTCGGCTAGTGGGTGCTGAGTTGCGAGTGGCAAGTCGTTGAAACACTGACCGACCGCATTAGTGGAGCATCAAGAGTTAACGAATGCCTTAGTAGGCGCGTTGAGTTTGAGCGAACACATCGCGCCATCCACTAACCGAGTTGAATCTCAAACTTGGCTGTCACCAGCCGTCGTCCACTCGCTACTCAATCACTAATTTGAACGGGGGAATGAACGTCGGGCCCTTAATGGATTCGACTGCCGTAAAGAGTTCGGTATCGAAAAATGTCGACCGATTGCACGACTGAGATCCGGGAGCCGAATAATAGACCTCTATGGTGGAACCGCGAAACGGAGAGCCCACTGGCCTGACGTAGCTGACTGCTCCATTCGCCAAGACGGTGGCACCTCGTTGTTGCTCGTGTGGCACTCCATTGGCGAACCAGAGAGGCTTGGTGCAACTGCTATCCGAGAATGTGTTTCCTGTAGATATCGATCCTGTCACCTTGGCGTCACCATCAGTGTTTGCCAAAGTCCAGATACCTCCATCGAAAAGAATGTCAACCTCGTATCCTCTGCTCGCAGTGCCAAGTGCAATGCCATGATCGCGTCCAGCGGAGTCAATAACGCGGACGTTCTTGCCCATCGCGCCGGTCTCGCCCTTGGGTCCTGTCGCCCCCGCTTCGCCCTTGGGACCCATCTCGCCTGTGATGCCCTGCGGGCCAGCTCTGCCAACCTGATTCCAAGTCACTTGAGTCTCGGTCTTGCGGTTGCACGTACCTTTACTCAAGTAACGCAGGACGCCAGTCTTTTTATTCGCGCAGGTCGTGATGATGTTGTCTTCTGCAGCGCGCAGCCACGTGGTGGCGCCAAGAGAAGCCACTGCAACGACGACACCCGATACAAATGCGACTGACGCGCGAAGCTTCATGCATTGATGAAACTAGTGATTCTTGACGTCTTGGTCGTGCACGAATCCGAACCAGCCCGTGGACCTACGTGCTGTTTCGATTTGAAGTTGTCGTTGGTTTATCTGCGACATCAAATCGTAACAATGACGACTCACTGTGAGAGTCAGTTTGGATGGTCGTATTGACGGAAATGCGAGAATCGGAGGGATGCGACGTACCCAAAAAGGAAGAGCGCTCCGCCGAGGTTTTGTCGCAGGCTCAATTGTCGCGATGACGCTGGTATCTGCTCACCAGTCGGTTGGTTTGACGGCCCGACCGCCCATCGGAGCAATCCGTATATCGACAATCACTATTCGGTCGGCAGGGGGTGTTGTCTGCGCCTATCGAAACGGAAGTTGGACCGTAGGTGCGAGAGTCGACCGCAAATGGTTTGTGTCGTTTCGTCAACTGGCCACGAACTACACCAACCAGGCCCGAAAGAGTCGAGGAGCAGCGCGTGCGAATCTTGAGCGATTGGCAGGTTCGAACGCTCTTAAGGCGCTCAATCAACAGTCACGTTGTTCGCGTCTAAAACCACCCGTCACTTCAACGCCTTCTGAAAACGTGTCAACTCTTCCAGTGACGCCGTCCACTAACGCAGTTGCCACTTCCACTTCGCCGAACTTCCCCGAGAGTTCGACGAATAGCTCAACATCGACGAGTACAACGATCAACCCGGACACCCTTGTCTTCCCCGATAGTTGCTCCACCGAGGTGGAGAAAGCCTGGGAAGTGCGAAGTGGGGTTGGGGCGGGCGAGCTCGTTCAGGCGCTCGCGTGCGGTGAGGTTCGGCCGGTCGTAGCTTCTGGCGCCGCGATTAAAGTTGGCGTCATATCGCTAGAGGGTTCTCCGGCGGCAGACTTTCCGGAGTACTACACCGGCCTAGAAGCCTCCATTGCGTATGTCAACACGAAGCTGGGAGGAGTCGGTGCGAACCTCTCGAATGGTAGGGCTGGCCGACCCATTGAGCTTGTGAAGTGCGCAGTTGATGCGATCAATTTCTCAAGTCATACGACATGTGCAAATGCGCTCGTTGCGGCGAATGTCGACATAGTCCTCTCCACTCTCACGCTCACAGATAACTACCGAACGGTGCTTGCCTCGGCAGGCATCAAAGAAATTGTGGGCTTGCCGCTTAAGTCTTCTGATTTTCTCAGTTCCCCTGTGCGGAGTTTGGGCTCAGGCGGATGCACATCCTTACAAGCTGCGATGACTGACTTTGTTGCGCGTGAACTCGGTGCGAGCACGTTTTCTCTAGTGATGGCGGATACTCCGCCAGGGGTCTTCTGTTACGACGTTGGAACGCTCGCAGCTTCGGACGTGCTCTCGGGCCAAGCTCAGGGTTCGAGTAGCAGGCGGGGCTCACTCCCGAGCTTTCAGCAAACTGGAGTGAAGCTGAGGCCAGGCAAAGCGGACGTATCGACGGAAGTCGCCACTCTTATCGGGTCCAATGCACAGGTCTACGGTCTCGCGGCCCAAGGTCAAGACTGCGTCACAGTCCTTAATGAGCTAATTCGGCGAGGTTGGTCAGCCGCGAGAACCAAATTGGTTGCCTCCATGGATTGCTACGACGCGGTGAACTTTGCGGCCCTTGGTTCTTCAGTAGACGGTTTGTACTTGGTTGGAGCGCAAAGGCTGACTCAGGCAGAGGAACAAGTTGGACTTCTGGGAAAGCAATACGAAATCTTGCAGAAGTATCTTGACCTTTACGTCGCAGACCCCACACTCCGTGCAAAGAAGTTCATCAACGACGGGTTTCTTCTGGGGATGCGGCTTTGGCAGGCATCGAACATCGCAGTCCTAAATCAACCATTTTCCGGCTCGAACCTATTTGCCACAATCGATGCGTTAGTTGATCATGCAGCGTTTGGGGGCGGCAGGATTGATTGCGCCCAAGCGCCGTATTCATCGGCGTGTGATACCAGTCAGCGTGCTTATCGGTACACAAATGGTCGTTTGGTGCCACTTGGCGGAGTTTTCTCTGGGCTAGACCTGCTGGCGGGAACTACTGCGTATGTAGGTTCTCCTTCAGATCGGCGGATTCTCAACCCCTAACTCGCAGAACAGCTAATGCAGCGCAACGATTTGATTGGAGGGTTCTAGGTTCGACTTTATTCAACGTTGCAAGGCTCGTCATTACAGCTGTTGATCAAGTCCTCTGTTGCAGAGTGTTCAGGGCGCTGCCTGAGGAGCGATTCATCCTCGGGCAATCGAGAAGCGGAGTGCGCAAGAACGCTTTGCTCGCGGACAGCGTGTTGTTTGACGCGGTGGCAGACATGGCGGTCGGCCATGCGGGTGTTGCCTGACTGACAATGCGACGGAGCTCAAAGTCTGATCTGCCGGCGTGTGATCAGTTGTCGACAATACAGTGCCGCAGCATGTGGAGGCGTACGGGAAAACTGAAGGCGTTATTTCAAAGTCGTGCAGCGGCAAACCTCTCAGCTGAAGTTCAGTTGATAAAGCGCAACAATCGCACCGCTACGGTCAGTGGTTCAATTCCCCTCAGTTCCACTCTGTTCTCTCTCAGGACATAGGAAACTCGTGAACCTCCAAGAAGTGCGCTTCGCTGAGTCGTTACATCCCTTGCTTTTGAGCTTCGTTGCACGGTCGCGTCGTGTGTCCGGCTCGGGGGTTCGACCGGAGGTTCACTCGATGCCCGTTGGCTCTGCGCGCAACTGAGAGCGTGCGGAGCTGTGTGTCTGAGATCCCGGATGCTCCATGTGACTTGCATTTGATCATTTGGACTACCGCTAGTACCGGTCTCCTATGTCGCGACATATGGGTTTCTTATGTCGCGACAACAAACACCCTCAGCTCCACAATTCGTCGCAATGTTTGGGCAGTTCTGACTTTGTCAGCCAGCGGACTGCACGTAGCCGCTTACTACGCACGATCCAGTTTGTTGAACAATCTGAATCGAGACTTCTACTGGACTAATTGAGGGCCCAAGAATCGACAGGTTGTAGAAATCATCGTTTGTCGATTCAAATGGGCCGGTCCCGCCACGAACAAGCCGTGTCATGGTGCCGTCGGACGTCCCGACGACTCCGTAGAAGACGTTCTGAGCGGAAGAGAGAAGGTGTCCGCCACCCGTGATTGTCGAGCCTGTGGGTGCCTTAGCCGCGATCGCATAGGCGTAGTTGCTGCCGGCCAGAGTGGTGTAGCAGGCAAGTCCGACGGCGATTGTTGAGCCGGATGAGTAGATCGTTGTGTAGGAGGACGGGGAGTTGCCTGAACGCGTGACGGATACAGCAGAGATATACGACATCGCGCCAGCACCTGTGGGTCCAGTTGGGCCGATGAGGGAAGTCCCAGATCCCCAAGCACCGGCAGTCTTGGGGCCAAAGATCGTGTTTGTTGATGTGTTGATGTAGAAGTCGCCGTTGCTCCCTACACCAGCACCGGGTGCGCCCGCTCCGGATAGCACCGAATTGCCGTTGGCTCCTGGCGACCCAGTTGCTCCTGTCGATCCAGTCGAACCGGCTGCGCCATTGGAGCCGGCTGGTCCGATGAGAGAGACCGCCGATGGCCAAACTCCTGACGCCTTTGGGCCATAGATCTGATTCGCTGACGTGTCGATGTAGAAGTCGCCGTCGGCTCCAATGGCAGCGGACGGTGCACCTGCTCCCGAGCGAATTGTGTTTGTTGCGGCGGTTGCTCCGGAAGTACCGGCAGGACCGGCAGGGCCAGTCCCTCCCGTCGCGCCAGCTGGGCCAGCGGGACCAACTAGAGACACGGAAGCCGGCCAACCCGTCGAACTCTTCGGTCCGAAGAGTTTTGTCGTCGCCGTGTCGAGGTAGAGGTCCCCGATGAGTCCGGTGGATGAATTTGGCGCACCGCTTCCAGTGAGAATCGTGTTGGGTTGTTCACCCGACGCTCCACGCGGACCTTGGAGACCCTGTTCGCCTTGTTCTCCACGGGCACCCGACGGGCCTTGCAAATTCCATGACAGCAGTCGTTCGGTGGACCTGCATCGACCCGTTGACACGTACCTCATCAGGCCGGTTTCGCGATTGACGCATGCGTAGATGATCTTGCTGCTCGTCGACGCGAACGACGAGGCCACCTGGCCGAGCGAAGCCCCGAGGCCAATCCAACACGCAACCAAAAGAATTCTCTTACGTCCCGCGAATTGACGACCCACAATTCCTCCAATTCCGACCTGAGTATAGAAATAAAGGTGCGTTTATGGTCCAGATCTCATTGTTTCAGTTCGCTGTCAGCCTGGATGCAATTCGTACAGTGCCACCCGTTGGCTAACTTCGTCTCGTGGCAATCCCTAAATTCAGCGACCTCTTTACTGAGGTACTTCAGAGCCTTGTCGGAGAGGAAATGTTGCACAGGCGCGAATTGATCAATCGCGTTGTCGACACGATGATCTTGACCGAGGAAGAAAGAGTTGCAACCTTCGCCGGGGGCACCAACATCGCGCGAAATAGGGCACATTGGGCGCTTGAGTTCCTATGCCAAGCGGGTGCTGTCGAAAGACCAAAGCGTGGTTATGCGGCGATCACCGAATTCGGACAGCAGCTCTTGCGAGAGAAGGCGCCGAAGGTCACCATTCAACGTCTTCGACAGACCGATGGGTTGAAAGAATGGAAGCAAAGGTCGCTCGACAAGCGTGCGCAGCGCCGCATGGGTACAAAATCGGGCGAGGACTTCAGCGCCGGCGAGGGCAGTCAAGACGACCGCACTCCTGAGGAACAGATTCAGGCCTCAATTTCTGAAATCGAGGATTCAGTCGCGGACGAGATATTGCAGCGCCTGAAAGACGAAAACCCCGAGTTCCTCGAGCGTGGTGTGTTGAAACTTCTCCATCACATGGGCTATGGATCGTCAGAAGACGATCTCGAGCACCTTGGCGGAAGCGGTGACGGCGGAGTCGACGGCGTCATCAATCAAGATCCACTCGGTCTGGACCAGATCTATATTCAGGCGAAGCGTTATGCCGATGGCGTCATTGGCCGTCCTCAGATCCAGGCATTTGTCGGCGCCCTGGCGGGTAAGCACGCATCTCGCGGAATCTTCATCACAACGAGCTCCTTTTCGAGAGAAGCGCGTGAGTATGGGGAGAACCTAAAGGACACCCGAGTCATCCTCATCGATGGGGACGAATTGACGCGTTTGATGATTCGTCACAAGGTCGGTGTCACTGTGGCCAAGACCTTTGAAATCCCAGAGGTAGACGAGAACTTCTTCGAGGCCTCATAACTGTCGATATCGGTAGGCCCTAGTTAAGCCTCTAGATTCGATGTCTCGACAGGTCTGAAGGCAGAGGGTTTGAGGTTCGAACCTCGTTCGACCGTACGTCGCTACTCGAGTCGGCCCCCTTTGATGAACTAGTTCAAAGTTTGGCCACTCAAAATGTTGAAGGAAGGGCCACCACGGCCGCCGTATTCAAGGACTGCTGAGTCCCTCGCTCTGTTAGGTATGCGCCGTCGACCTGAGGAAAAGCTCGGCGGTGCTGGACGACTTGGGTGCGAGGCCCACTCGCTCGTCAACGCGATGGTGTGTGTAACCGTAGGCCACGCTCAGCTCTTCCTCTATGTGACGGTGGATTGCAGCTCGTCTGGAGCTTTCACATCTCACAACTCATCGAACCGACGGTGTGTGCAGTGCGGTTGGTTGTTGATTGTGGTTGGTTTCCAGACGACCAGTTGAGAAGATAGTGCGAAAAGATTCATCTCTATGATCGAAGTGCCTTCGCGAGCGCAAAGTCTTAAATCATGAAGATCGTTCGACTAAACGTGCGAACGAGGAACACACTGGCTAGCCAAGCCAGATTTCTGTGATTCTTGCGATGCACTTCTCGCGCGTCCCGCTCGATGGAGTCGCCTCAAGGTTTCCGAGTATTTGTTGAACGTCCGGAAACTCGGAAATAGAGAACGCGACGCCTTCTACGGAATCGAGTCCCCAAAATGTTCGTCCAGTTAAAGCGGCTCCTCGACGCGCTGGAGCAGAGGATGCCTTCACGGGACTACGAATCCCAGTGACAATCGAGATGGCGACCGACCGCAAACGAGGTAATAACTCAACAGCCTCAATTGATTGGTCATCGAGTGACATCTGATCGGGAAAATTACCTTTGGCAATGAGGTTGAGCAGCCAGTCGTAGAGAACAGTCTCCTTGATCAAGTCGCTGAAGTTCGTTCGAGAGTCGAGCAAAACAACCGATGTCAGCTCTGGACATTCTCGAATTCGTTGATCGAGCCAGTACGTTAACTCTCCTCCCCACCTGGTGGATTCGCTCTTAAGGGTCTCATTGAGACACGGGTGATCTACAACAAATGTTGAATAGCTCGGTGACACAATTCCGGCATGACTCGAAATAGTGAACATTTCTTTGAGTGCTGCCGGCACGTGAGCAGCTCCCTTGACTACTACGGAAGAAGTGCCTGCCAGAATTGAGTTGAGAAACGAAATCACGAGGCTCTCCCAGAGGGCACCGGCTACTGCTACCGAGCTGTTGTCTCGTTGACCTGCACGCCAACCGTGCGCCTCGACGAACATCTCGGCGAGACAATCACCAATCTCCGCGATTCCGTCTACCGGATTCTCATTCCAGTCAAATTGGCATGCGCGTCGTACAAAGTCGCGTCGATTGCTCTGAAATTCTCCAAACTTTCCGGACGACACCGCTACAACGACCGACTCCCGCAAGAGTTCGCCGTATGACTCCGATCGCATCGGGCTATCGATTCCCGCGATTACACGAAGCGCACTCGAGTTGACCGTTCTCGATCGTGGTGCGGCCACCATCCTTCCACGCCTCGATATGTCCAGCATCCCAAGCACTCGCATCGAGGGAGACGCCGCACTTGGCGCACTTCTTCTCATTTGCGCGCGCCCACAGCCATGACTTTTGAGCTGGCGAGAACATCCGTTTTGTATCGTTTGACGGAGCGACAAGTTCCAGAATCTCTCCCCAGATCTTGATCCGATCAGTTCGTCGTTGTGCTGAATTCGTCTGTCCACCAAGATACGTCTGCGAATATCGGAGAGCGAGCTCCTCAAACTCTCCCTCAACAAGTTCGCCGGTCTTAGTCTTCGCGCCTTTTCCTCCCTTCGCAGTCTGATTGAGGATGGTCGCGTTGTCGAGAAATTTGGTAATCACATCGCCGTAGGCCGACCTGTTGTCTTTTATGAACTGAAGACTCTTGCCGTATTTCAAAAGCGCCCCGACAAGGGCATAAACGTCATTTTCAATCCTGAGATTCTTTGGGAAAGAGTAGTTCCGAAAGCCCTTTTCGCAGATCGCTGCGACTTTGTTCAGGCTGTCCTTCACCTTTTCAGTCTTCTCCTCAAGCAGTTTTGCGTCCAGCGTTGAAGGCTTTATGTAGCGATCGCACGTCACGTCAAGTTCATCACGTCGGTGGGTCGGTCCTTGGAGTGCTAACACCAGAAGTTCCAAGACGAATTGAATATCGGCTTGACGGTCAAACCTTTCAACATTCATGAAACCAGAATGACAAAACCATCTGTGTCTTGAGTCGAGTTCCTTGTTGGATTTTCGGTCCATCGAGTGTGAGATCTCTGCTGCAGCTTTCAACAGTGTCGACTTGTGGTAAACCGCGTTTCGTATCTCCTGCGGCACCAGACCTTTGACGTTCTTGTTCATCCGGACGAAGATGTCCACAGCAAGATGGCGTTTGTCTGCCCTCACGACAAAACCGGGCAGGATGACATCCTTGAAGCGTCGTTGACTGCTTACTGGAAGAGTTTTGAATTTTTTCCCTTGGAGGAGTTCACGCTGTTGTTGCCCAACCTCGATATGCATGACGTCGTCTTCTTCAGAAGCCAACACGTCTTGAGGTGAGCTCGTGTTCTCATCTCGTCGAAATGCCGACGTAGGGATATCCTTCTCAAGATCAATTGGCAATTCAAAGCCATCATTCAAGAACTCAAACACCGTTGTGAGGCGCTGCTTTCCGTCGATTACCTCAAAAAACTCGACACCCTCTTCGTCGAGGGCAGAGAAAAGAGTGATCATTCCGACGGGAAGGCCACGTGCAAGCGAGTCGATCAGGAAGTGCTTTTCCCTATCCTTCCAAACGCGCCCGCGCTGGTATGCGGTGTCCATTCGAAGGCGATTCTCGTCGTGATACTCCAGCAAATGTTTTACTGTGAATTCGCGGATTGAGTAGTGGCGTTGCACATTGCGAGATTAGCCCGCGAGTCGCGGAGTCTTCGCACGTCAACTTCTTTTGGATTCAGCCAACAAGTGTATGAAAGTGCGAGCCGAGGGCTCTGGCCAGCTGAACCGGTACTGCGTTGCCGATTTGCGTATATTTCGGAAGTTCTCTATCCCAAATCCCAAGCGAGGGATCGCCGGCTCGGCGACGACCGCCTGTCGTACGTTTTCCTACAAAACTGTACGAATCAGGAAAAGTTTGCAATCGAGCCCACTCCCGAACTGTGAGAATCCGGGGCTGGGCAAAGTGAACGTAGTCATCAGGGGCAGAAGTTGCCGTGATAGAGGGTCCGGTATTCGACCAGCGTTTCGGTAGGAGCCGCTGCCCAAATTTTTTTGTCAAGAGTTCGGAAGGTATGTCACCACCGCTCTTGATCATTGCGGTGTAGCGCTTGAGCACAATCTCTGAGTGAAACGCGTACTCATGCTCCGTAAGCGCAGCGCCTTTACGAAGTACGTTGCCGTTTCGATCCATTCGAAAGAATCGCTGAACTTCGGAAGTCACGTCGTGCGGGTAGGTCGTCGTAGAACCTCCGTTTGTCATCTTTGGATCAATTAGATCGCCGAGTAGATCGATGAGGTCTGGTGCGCCAAAAGTTGGCTCGGGAAAAAATGACGTATTTGTACCGATGTTGATGTCCTCCCGAATCCCGACTAGGAGAAGGCGTGGCCGATTCTGTGGGACCGCGTAGTCGCGACTCCTCACCACTAGAGGTTCGAGCCGGTACTCAAGCTTTTTATTTCCTTTCTGAAAACGCACGCGGCGAAAAGACCGCATCACATCACGCCAGATTTCGCCCTGTTCGCCGTCTTTTGTCCAACGTGCGGTCTCGAGTCCTGCAACATTTTCGAAGAGAAACATTCGGGGTCCGACCACCGAGATGACCTTTGCCATCTCTCGATAAAGGTAATTCGAAGGGACCTCTGACCTCTCGAGATCCCTGAAAGTGGATCGAATCCCACGCCCGCTGTAACCCTGGCAAGGGGGCCCACCCGCAATCAATGCGACTTCACCATGCTTCCGTTTGACCATTCGCGCGAAGTCGTCCAGCCGTTCCTTCGATCGTGAAATCTCTCTAATGTCGTTGCAATGTCCGTCTCGGCTATCGAGATTGAGATGACCGCGATTGAGTAGGTACGTTCCTAGAGCATCTGGGTGAAGTTCATTCACGAATATCGGGCGAAATCCAGCGAATTCGAGACCGAGAGAAAGTCCTCCGCATCCCGCAAAGAGATCAATCAACGGTAAGCCGTGATCAGAGTTCTTGGGCACTCTTCTGTCCTTCCAATGTGTGTCTTCGCAGGATCGTAGTTGGGGGGAGTGTGAAGATCCGGTGACTCAGGCGCCTTCGGCCCAATTGGTGTAAAGACCCTATATAAGCCTTGCGCACGTGATGCAGCCGCCGACGGAGAATTGTCTGCCGATGGTTCAAATCGGTGCTTCGACTAAACGAGTTCGGCACGTTTTAGTGTTGACATATCTGGAACGGTTCCGGTGCGCCCGGTAGAGAACGTCTCAAGGGAATCCGATAAAAAGTTCTTGCCATCTATGTGGCAGTGTCAGTGGGTCGTCCAATCACTTATTTGTATGTTGTCGTGACGTGCGCGACGATTATTCCATCAGGCACCGTGAACTGATATGTCGCGAGAGGACGAACGTCTTAGGCTTGATATGCGTCGTGATCTCACCACTGCAGAAACGTTGGTGTGGTTTTCGAGGAAGGCGCCATGCGGCGCTCGCGAGCCCAGAACTTCTCCAGACGTCCTGATCACATCGTCTTGTTTATATTCTGCGTTTTGTCTGGCTAGTTGGGGCATGTACCGAAATGAGGCCGCCTTGCCAAGGCAACCTTCGCGAGGCTTGGCTCGTGTAGTTTCAGTCATCGCAAAACGATTCCTGCGGCTTGCGCATTAGATTTTAGGACTTACTCAGATGAGTGGAGGAGAGCGTTGCTGAATTTGTCTGAAAGCATTCGCAAACAACTCCTGACGGTGGCACCTACACGATGGTTGCAAAAGTGATGCTCGGTCGTTTTCGGGAGCGTTCCGGCTTTCGAGCGACTATTACGCTCTGGATTTGGCACGTGTTGAAGAAGTGAGCGAACGCTAGAGAAGTTCAAGATCTACTTAGATCACCGAAGGAAGAGGATTTCACGTATCACGCCTTTGGCTATTGCATCCGATGGTCGGCTGACCGCTGGTCGACGCATCTGAGCGAAAGTGATCGAAGCGAACTTTCGAGTTCAAGGTAGAGCTTTGGCTTTTGGGTGTTTGTCTCGCTTCCACGCAGTTCGTCGTGACGCGGGAGAAGGCCGCCGGCATTGCCGCAGGCATGCTGGGTTGTCTTCGAGAAGTCGGTTGTTTGCTGATATGTCTCGGGCGCGATCAGACCATGTTCTTGGACTTGTAGTTCCGTGGTTAGCTTCGCGGCGTCGCTGTGCCATGCTCTAGCCCCATGGGGATGACGTGGGAACAGGCAATTGGGGCAGTG